>OHEX01000003.1_pt1 | contig 277817 bp, 219 predicted proteins | sample 1567361 | NCBI WGS metagenome assembly OHEX01 (sample SAMEA3879585, study PRJEB24766) | human gut metagenome | biome: human-associated habitat; feature: feces | place: USA | collected 1985/1987 | reverse complement strand
CAGAAATGGCCAGAACGCTGGCATTCGTCACGACCGAGCGCACACGCATCGCCAATCTCAAATGCAAGGATGTCGTGGCTATCGGCCGCGCACCCTATACCAACTGGATTGGAAAGATGCAGGAGGTCGACAAGGAGATCGTCATGCGGTCGCTCGCCTCGGTGGGCATGGAGGCTTATGCGGAGCGCACGATGGACAAGATGTCGGACGGCGAGTGCCAGCGCATCATGATCGCACGGGCGTTGGCGCAGGATACGCCGATTATCCTGCTCGACGAACCCACCTCGTTTCTCGATATGCCCAACCGCTACGAATTGTGTACACTGCTGGCACGGCTGGCGCATGAAGAAAACAAGTGCATCCTTTTTTCCACGCACGAGCTGGATATCGCCCTCTCGCTTGCCGATGCGATAGCCCTTATCGACCCACCCCAGTTGTCGTATATGCCGACCGAAGAGATGCGCCGGAGCGGCTGCATCGAGCGGCTGTTCCGAAATAATTGTGTGACGTTCGATGCCACGACAGGATTCATAAAAGTGGGACAATGACTAAGGAATATATCATAGAGAATTTCACAGCAAATATCAGCGTGGACGAATATATTTCACGCTTCCGGGACGAAAAACGTTTTGTCGAATTTTGCAAACAATGCCCCAACTACGGTAATAGTTGGGGATGCCCGCCGTTCGATTTCGATACCGGAGAATTTCTGCGCCAATATGAATATGCCCACCTGATGGCCACGAAAATAATTCCGGTCGAGAAAAATATTCCGATAGACAGAACGCAGGAATTGATTAAACCGGAACGGCTCAGGATAGAAAGGGAATTGCTGGAAATGGAGCACAGATACGGAGGTCGGGCATTCGCCTATGTAGGAAAATGCCTATACTGTCCCGATTCCGAATGCGCCCGCAAATGCAACCGTCCTTGCCTGCATCCGGACAAAGTACGTCCCTCGCTTGAAGCATTCGGGTTCGATATGACACGAACACTCTCGGAACTTTTCGGGATAGAGCTGCTTTGGGGAAAGGATGGTATTCTACCGGAATATCTTGTGATTGTAAGCGGATTATTTCATAATTCGGCAGAAAATATTATCAGTCATACGAAGCGTAATCAGGATTCAGGAAACCTATAATCTTATTACCCTCATTGATAACAAAAGTCCCTGCAATCCGAATTATAGATTGAGGGACTCGATGAAAGTGAATGTAAAAACTAAAAGAACAACTCTACTTTCGTATGCCTGTTGACTTCGACCGGTACATGGTCGGCTATGCCGCCTCTGCTTACCTTGACGATGCGTTCGATCGGTATGCCACGCTTTTTCAATTCTGCAACGATATAATCCGCTCTCGATGTACTTAATGAACCATTAAGCACAGGAGTTCCAGTCGAACTGTCGGCCGCACCGGTTACTCTCAAGGATAATCCGTATTTCTTGGCCACGCGAGCCAGTTCATCAAGGTTAAGCATTTGGGAAGCATCCGTCAGGTGCGCCGTATTGAGGTTAAAAAAGAAATAGACAGGCGACCCGATGCAATTCCCGGCTTGTATGAGTTCCGTCCTTTCAGAGACGATTATGCCCGGTTTCTCGGCATCATCTCCGTTGTTGCCATATCCAATACTTGCAGAATCAAGCGGCGAGATTCCATCCCAATGCCGGTTTTTCAATCTTGCCCGTAGTGAGTTCAATCCGCTGTAATTATTTCTGGGATAACCTTGACGGCGGTCGGTCTCATCGTCATTAACCAGATGACCGTACTTGTCAAGCAATCCTTCTATTTCCAGAATTTTCTTCAATTCTGCGACCGTCCGTCGGTTGCGGTCGTACCAGTCTTTATAACGCTTGTTTTCTCCGGATAAGATATTGGCATGATCCACGAGCCACTCATTCTGACGAATGTAAGATGTCGCATCAACCGCGCGTTTCCAACCGACCTTTCCGAGATGAAACGTGAAACCGGCGGTCAGCGATACCATGTGGTCGCCGAGGCGGTTCGGGCGTCCGTAACCATCGAAGTCCTGAAAGGTGGTCGTGCCGGAGAGTTCCAACATGGCACTTACTCGTTTGGAAATCCGATATTCTCCCTGTACGCCATACGAAACAGTAAAGGGATTATTCCCGTTAGAGGCATTGTGCAACAGGCCGACACCGGCAAAGGGAGCAAGATTCCAGCGTACCTGTTCTTGCCGGGCATATCTGCAGCCAAGGACATTCCACAGCAGATCCGCATGGATATGGTGGTAGTCCTGATTGGACAATGTTCCATCTTTGAACTGCACACCGCTGTAATTGATACGTGCGCCGACGGACGGAGTGAACCATTTTCCGACTGCGAAACTGTACGAGGGTTTCAAGCGTCCGAAGAGGTCTTCGCAGCCGAGAGGTGTGCCGAGAAAGGCGGACGTACCCCCGGCAATACTGACAAACCAGTTGCCAGTCAGGGATGCCGGAAGTACCACTCCGTCAAGATAGACGGGCTGTATCGGTTGCAGTTCCTCCGAGACATTATAGTACGGTGTATGTTGTACAGTATCCACCTGTACGGGTTGTATACTTGCCTGTGCCTGCAACGTGCAAAGCACGGCCAATATAAAAAAGATTTGTTTCGTCATATTCCAATGATATTATTCGTTATACTTTTTGATTTGTCATGAGACGTATGCCACTTACCGTTTGGGTTTCTTGCCAATGGCCGGACGCATCATGCGGCTCGCCATCCTCATGCTGCGGAGTGCCCATGCACGGTTGTCCTCGTCCTCATCGCGCCCCCATTTCAGGTCGCTGCCGCCACCTCCGCCGCCACGAGTTTCGGCAAAAGTGGTGGCATCATCGACCATACCGAGAAACAGCATCGTCGCGCAGTGCATCACGTCTGTACCTTGTTCCGCTATGGACTGGACGAGCGAGCCGTCGAACAGTTGCCGTTCCGCCACGTCCATCTGTGCCGATACGTTCCTATACTCGCCGACCACATTTTCCAGCAGGACATCCTTGAGCAACGTGTCCACTTTGGAATGTATATCATGGGAGTATTTGTAGGCTTCCTCCTTGAGTTCCCCGGTACGTTCCTCAATGGCATCCATGTTCTCTTTCAGCTCGGCAAGCTGCCGGTCAGCCGTCTGTAACTTCTCCTGCTTGTCTGCCAGTTGCCTGTTGATGCCTGCCAGCTCTTTCTCCAGACTTTTAACTTGTGCGGCTAATTGTTCCGCATCGCCCTTGTTCGCTTTCAAATCCTGTTCGGCTGCCGATAGCAGAGCCTCTTTTTCGGCTTTCGACTTCTCAAGGTTATCGACCATTGTCGTAAGCCCCTTGACCCTGCGCTCTGCCAGACGGATGTCCGATTGAAGGGTTGCCAGCACCTTTTGGTGGCGGTCTATATTTTCCTCGATGGTCGTACATTCTTCCGATAGCATACGGCGGTATTCTTCGGTAGTCCTGTGCCGTGCGCCTGTTTCGGATATGCTTGTTCCTCTCGACATTCCCCACCTTGTATTGACTTCGGCGAAAAAGTCGGTATGAAGCTGTTTCATCCTTGCGCTGTATTCAAACTTGTCCTTTCCGGCGAATATTTCCTTGTACGCAAAGCGGCCGTCTTTGATTGGCAACAAAGTACAATGCACATGAGGGTTCAATTCGTCAAGGTGTACGATGAATGCGGCGATGTTCTGCTCGCCATATTTGCCACTCACGAATGAATAGACGTCTTTCGCCCAGCGTTCAATATCGCTCATTCTTTTGATACGGGTATTGTTCGCACCTTCATCAAAATCCACGTTCTGCGTGCCGAACGCGAGTTCGTGCATCCGCTTACGGGAACCGCCGAAAATGAAGTTCACCACCGTGCGGTACTTCGGTTCTGCCAGTCCTTCGTTGGGGTCTTTGATTCCACGCCTCTCCAATATGTCCGCCATCCGTTCGGGAATGTTGCGGCTCGTGTCAATGGGACGTACCTTGCCTCCGGGCGCAATCTCGAAGTTCAGGTGTTTGCGTGTGGGGTCGTAATTCCCCTTATTCATAGCGTACTTTTCCGCCCTTTCACTGCGGTCACGCAAATGTTCGTTGCTTTGGGCTGCGGTGATGCCTTTCGACACCTGCATATCAAGTACCTGTTTTTGATCTGCCATACTCTTTTCGTGTTGTTTGGACAATCCGTCCTGTCCCAGCTTGCTGCTTGCCCGGACAGCCTACCGACGGTCGGAGACCTATCGGGGTATTAGGCTCCCCCTTCCCTTTGTTTCGTGGCAGACGGGCAAGCCCGTGTGCCTCCTATAACCGGCAGGATAACCGTTAAGGGATGGAGGTGGATTGTTCGCGTTATACAATCTGTTTTCGACTCCCGGTTCAATCCACCATCGCCTGTGCCTTTGCCAGAAGCGATAAAAAAGGTTTGCGAAGCGATTTGAGGCGTTCTTGGTCTTCGTCCATGTCGAAGTCCGTCACTGATGCCTCGGTGTCGAGAATCAGCCCGGCGAGGTCTTTGGCGGACTCGATGAAAGCAGCCCATTCTTCACCGAGGTCAAACCGGAAGAAATCCACAAGCGGCGAACTGTCATCGAATCTCGACTTGTGCAGGATTTTTTGCAGGGCGGCGTGGGCGATGCAGCACAAGGCTGTTTCACGATGTTCCGTGACCAAAGTGCCGGAATGTGCGGAGGTCGTGTTGGAATGGGTGTCCAAACAGAGTCCGGTGTCACGGTCGGCAATTTCAGTCTTTGCCAGACTTACGAGTTGTCCACATATTACGCCAGTTTCGGCAGCGGTCGTTTTGCCGATTACCCAATCGGACAATACCTCACGGAGCTGTCTGGCAAAGTCCGGCTGCTCCTGTGCATTGCGGGGCTGTGCTGCCTGACCGGATTGTACGGTCATGGTAATGACCACGCTTTTGGGAAGCTGGATGCGGGTCAGCAAACCGAATGCCTCCATTGCACTCAAAAAAGAACGGACGGTAGCCCTGTGCCAATGCCACTCCGATGCGAGGTCGGAAACGGTCAGGTGGCACTGGTTGGGTTGCAGCACGTAGGCCTTCTTTCTTAAAAACGGAGAAACGAAACCTGCCAGTGATTTGTCCAACAGGTCACAGTACGCTTCGGTGCGTGTTTTGCGTTCATCCCCTTTCTCCTTGAGATATTCGAATACCTCCCTGTCTGCCAATATGGAAACAGGTATCTTTTGGTTATTTTTCATTTTCATTCGGTTTTAATGATTCATATTGTGCGGATATATCAGTGTTGCCGCTGTCCGCTTCATGCGGCAGATTTGCGTGATGATTCTCGTGATAGGATTCTGACAACATTCCGGGATGCTTTGCCCATCCGGAAAGTGTGTCCGTATCCTTGCATTCGGACATGACCCGAACGGAGGGATAGAACAGGGCTGCCAGAAGAAGATAGGCAATGGTTATCGCCAAGGTGTACAGATGCGGCACAAAGCCGATGACCAGTGCGCCCGATGCGAGTGTGACAAATGCACGGGGGCGGTCAAGCAACCTGCGTAACCAGTTGTCCGTCCGTCGGAACGAAAACATTGCGGCACAGACACCGGTAGAGAGTAGGATTCCAAACTCACCCATATGTCCACAGGCATATACATAATGGAAAAGAAGCAGGCATATCAGCCATACTTGCACATACAGTTTACGGGCGTTGCCGCTTCGTGCCATTGCCATGTAAAAGGGTGTCATGAACCGCTTGTTGTTCTTGTACAATGACATTGATACCCCGAAAGGTATCGCGCAGAAAATGAGTAGCAGGATATTCAGTAACATAAGTAATAGGGCTTTTCGGGTATGGGAGTGGGACGCACAATGAGTTCCAACTGGACAATACCGTATGTCGCCAGCCGGATAAGGGTTTCGGCATCCTTGGGCGAAAAGTACATGGCCGCTTTCTTGATGCGCTGCTTGAATGTAATGTCTTGCTTTCGGTAGATGGCCAAAGCCTTGTCCAGTTCGTGTTCGGGAATAGTCCATGTCGTACCCTCGGCGTGTATGCCGTTCGTCTTGAAGGCACGCAGTACCAATGTACGGGAAACGAGGTAGTCGGTGCGGTCGGTTCTTGAGATGATATGCTCCTTGTAGAGATTGTCATCGGCAACCTCTATCCACGTCCGGTAGGCATTGATGCAATAGACCATCTGTCGGTATAAGGTGTTTCTCATATAAAATTCATCAGCACGTCGGACTTGTCTTTCTTGTATTTCAGGAACCCGCTTTTGGAGTGTAGTTCCAAGTCGAGGCATAAGTCCCCGTACATCTGCTCCAAAGAATCATAGATGGTGACAAGGATGCTGTTTACATTGCCCTCCGTATCCGTCTTGGCGTTCATCTTGAACATCTGTCCGAAAGCGGGATTCGAGTATGCACAAGTGCTGTGACCGAATTTTTCCGTCCGCATCGGAATATGGTGGTAGAGCGTGATCAACTCCATGTCGTCCTCGAACATATCCATTACTTCGTCCAGTTCGTAAGGGGTGCGCAACGGAAACGTAAGCAGCACATAGTCGCCGTAGAACTGCGGTTCTTCCATCGTCGTCACATCGAGCAACTGCGGAAGTTGCAGGGGGACGAATGCCATGAAGTCATTATAAAAATGTCGTAACATATTCATATCTTTTTCTGTTGTTATATTTTACAGCGTGTGTATGAATGCCTCCATCAGCATTCCGGGCAGCTCGTCCAAGCGGTTGTCTCCGGGGTGCAGCATCCTGCCCAACTCCCTGAAAGCGTCGGGTGTCTGCGAGGCAAGCATATCGAGTTGCTCTCTTTCTTCGGCTGAAAGCAACGCCAGGCAGAAACCGTCCAACGACGAATAAGGCTGGAGAAGCATCCAGATGTAGGCTTGTGCCTGTGCCGGTGTCTTGACTTTTTTATTGCAGATGTCGTCGATACAGGTTCGGATATTCTGAATCAGCCTGCGGTTGGTGCGCATGGCCAGATAAATCATGGCATTGCGATAGGTGATGTCGTTCCGTTCGGCGGCAAGGAATATCTGTGCACAGCATCGTTCCGTGTCATGAGTGATGTCGGAAAGATTCTCGCCGTCGAAATCAGGCAGACGTGAAAGGAATGCCCGGTACACGGCATCCTCCTTTTCGATAAAGGTCGTCAGGTCTGCCATACAATGAATACCGTAATCAATCGTTTCAGCAAGGGTAGTTCGATAAGTGGCAAGAATGTGTTGTCGGTTTCTCTGACTGACGGGCCGGTTATCCAATGAGGCAAAGAACGGTCGGATTGTTTCAGCCGCACGATGCAACTCTTTGTCTTCAAGATGCGGTGAGATTTGTTCTTTTACCCACAGTATATCCTTATAAGTGCGTGTTTGAGACAGCACCATCCGTGAAAATTCCATGCGGATGGAATCATGTATCTGTTCACACTCTTCTCTTACAGTGGAATGAAGCCGGCCAAGCGTATCACATTCGAGATGCAGGAATACGGAATCCCTCAATGTTTGCCATTGCTTGAGGTGTCCGGCCAATTCTTTAATGGAGAGTTTTTTCTGCCTGCGTATGTCGGACAGGTATTCCCTGTATGTTCCGGCAGGGTCATTCTTGGCTTTCGCCAATCGTTTGCCATTGCCGTTGTCGCATGACGCGCATAGGAATATGGCAATCGAAACGGCAATTATTTTGGCAAAGATTATCGGCTGTTTTAAGTTCGATTTTAATGTTTTCATACTATATCATTTCGTACTATTTAGTGCAAAACTATATATTATTTTTGATACTTCGCATCCGAAAAACCGTATTTTGTGCATTTTTTAATATCGTACTTAATAGTATGATTACCAATGAAAACAAGTGAAGATAAAACACGTGGAAATGTACGATTTTCGTTTTTTAATATAGTATGATTCATATACTCGAATAAAACTTGTATATTTGCACTTGTTATCATGAATATTGTATATTGATATGGCAAAAGTCGGTTATATATTCGAGGCTAATTCCTACGATGCGTTTGATGCGGATAAGGAATGGATGCGCCAATATGGGTGTGTACAGGTGGTTGAAGAATCGGTCGGACACGAGACGCTTAGGCCGAGATGGAAACAACTGATGTCGAATCTTGAAAGAGGAGACGAATTGGTGATGTCAAAATTCAGCAATGCCGTTCGTGGTTTACGGGAACTATCGGCATTGATTGAGCTATGCCGCATCAAGGTCGTGCGTATTATCTCCATTCACGATAAAATTGACACCGACAACAAATTGTTTCCGGACACGACACCGGCGGAAGTATTGGCCATGTTCGGGGCATTACCGGAGGAAGTGGCTGTTTTGCGGAAGTCGTCGGATAAAATTATACGCCTGCAGCAGAGTATCAGTATTCCGATTTCCAAAAAAAGTATGAGTAAAACTGAACGGGACAAAAAAATCGTGGATATGTATAACAATGGGTATTCAATCCGTGATATTTGGAAAGAAAGCGGTGTCCAAAGTAAAAGCACCGTGTACAGCATTCTCAATAAATACAAGGTTCAGCTTAACCGAACACCGGGACGAGTGCCGGGCATCCGGAAATAGAACTTATAAATCAATATGGATATTGAAAATCAATAGATTGCTTGCGTAATTCATCGTTTTTTCGTATCTTTAAGTTGGATATAACTATATAAAAACAAGACCTATGGGAGATATTATAATTTTATTGCTGGTGTTCTTGGTAGTGGGCAGGCTTTTGAGGGGCGTGTTCGGAGGATTCAGCAAAAGCAGTTTTCGGGATGACAAATAACTCCGGATTGTTGTAACTGGCAGATATTTGTTAATTTTGCACCGTATTCATAAAAATCAAGAACAATATGACAAAAGCGGAAATTGTCGCTCAGATCTCACGGCAGAGCGGAATAGAGAAAACGGTGGTGATGACTGTGATAGAATCATTCATGGAAAATGTAAAAGAGTCGATGGTTGCGGGAAACGAGGTGTTCTTGCGCGGGTTCGGTAGCTTTATCATCAAACGGAGAGCTGAAAAGACGGCCCGGAACATTTCGAAGAATACGACAATTAAAATTCCCGCTCACAATATCCCTGCATTCAAACCTGCCAAAGCATTTCTGAATGCGGTAAAAGAGAACAAGTAGAGTATAAAAGTACAGATGGTGCAACAACACCGTAATGAGTAAAACAAAAGCGACCCGAAGGCCGCTTTTGTCGTGATAAGGCAAGGATTATTTCTTGCCTTTTTTCGCTGGTTTGGCCGGCTTTTCAGGAGTTTCCTCCTTCTCGACGGGCGGATAGAACTTGACGGCGACCATCACGATACGGTTGTGTTTCACACCGCTTTGGTCGCTCCATTCTTCGGGCTTGAAATACCCCTCGACGGTCAGCATCGTACCCTTGGTCAGTTGGTCGAACGACCCGGTGTTCTCGTTTTTACGCCACGCCTCAAAATTCATAAAGGCGGAAACGCGTTTGGATTCCTCGCCATTATTCTCCAATCGGCTTACTGCCAGAGGGAAACGTGCTACACTTGCGTTGGTGAACTGACGGATTTCTGCATCCTTTCCTACGAAACCGGTTACTACGAAATTGTTTTCAATCTTTTTCATAATGAATTGTTTTTAGAAGTTATTAAATCAATTTTACGCTGCCTCAAAAAGTAGGTGCAGTTAAGGGGATGCACCAAGGCCGGACGCATCAATACTCTTTATTTTTGTCCGTAGGCAAAACCGGAAGGCTCGATAAAGGAAGATTGTACGGCTGCGCCATTGGTCAAGACTTCCAAAGTCGTTCCCGTCTGCATACTATCTTTGCATCGGAAAATGATGATGACTTCGGCGGAAAACTATTCTGAAAATGAGCGGAAAACCGTAGTTGCAGGGGAAGTGAAAGTGCAATCCGTCCACCGGCACAATGGTGCGCGTTTCGGCTGTAAGTCCGCAGAATCGGCAGGTATTTTCGTGTAATTCGGTCGGACTGAATTGAGGTGGCTACAAACAGAACACTGAACTGACAACAGGTTGCGGTACCGCAGAAGGGAATATCAACGAAGTGGCGACAAAAGGCGGAACGGGGTATCGGGGTACTGCCATGTTCCCGTCCGGCAGAAAGAAAAGGGGACAAAAGGGAAAAAGGAAAGAACCCTGCTTTTCGGAAAAGCGGACGGAGCTTTTCACGAATGGCTGTTTTTTACAAAAGGATATGGCGCAGCCAAAAGAGAGAGATAGATGTAAAAAAGGGAATGCGGCGTGGCAGGAATGGAAGATTATCCCGTTCCTGCCTGCCTGTATCATCAAAATTCTGCCATGATTACCCGATGCTCGAAAATCTTTTTTTGATTACTGGGACGTCTTTGGCAAACCCATAGGTGATGCTTGCCATAGCCGAAGACGAAATAATCATCAAGGCGTGTTTTTTCTTGTAGGCGTTCCATGCCGGTACGCAGTTCCGCTTCATCGGTTGAGAAAAGAATCGTGTTGATGATACGGAAGTAGAGTTCTGTTACCTCGTCACAATAAGGACAAAAGCTATGCTCAATCGTTGCTTTCATGTTTCTTTGATTTTAATTCTACTTCTACTATGTCTTCTATTCGACCATACAGGACAGAGCGCAACGCTGTTTTGTCAATGGCGTAATACTCGGCGATATGTCCGTGCTGTTTTACGAAATATCGTTTGAGAACATCGGAGAAATCAAAGAAGTAGCCCATCAATGCGATACCTCTTTTGAAATGGATGCACTCTTTCACGTTTCGGGTAATCCAGTTCTTGTCTTCACGGCTCAACTTGTCTCCGTTATCAAGTTGTTCCCGTAACTGGTAAACCCTGCTGTCTTTCAGCTTCTCTAATTCGGGTACGTCCCATTGGACGAATTTCATTGCTATCTGCTGCATCGCTCTTGTATTTAATCGTAAATAATCACTTCATCACGATACTCGACCACCTCTTTGCCACTACTAAGACGCACCACTATTTTATTGCCGAAGTCGCCGACAACTGTTCCCTCAGAGTAGCCTTTATAGGGGGTAAGCAAGGTGCAGTGCGCACCTATAATTTCGCTATTTTCTTCGTATTCGTACATAAGTCATGTCATTTTACGGTTACAACTTGATATCCCATTTCCCCTGTGAGAAGATTCTGAAGCTCACGTATTCGTCTGTAAATTCGTAGGACAGAATTTTGATATAAGTTTTGTCTTTGGCTTCCAACGAAGCTATCAGTCTGTCGATTTCTTCTTCCGGATAAACCCAACGAGAGGTAAACTCCGCATCCACGCTATCGCTGTGTCTATTGACAAAGCCGTCGAAAGTGTCATCCAAGAATGCCTCTATCTTGTCGAGGTCTGCTTTGTTTTCCGTCCTTGCGTAGAAAATGTTTGTTGCATAGTTTGCCATAATCCTAAGTTTTAAGTTTTTTATTTTCCCTCTTTTAGCATTTCAGCTACTTTCGGGCTTGATTGAAAATTATGTCGCCTCAAAAGGTGTTATGGCTCTTTATGCAGGGTTTCACGACCAAATACGACCTCTGCAAAGCGGAGCGTGGAGATTTTGTCGGGAACCGTCAGGCTGTGACCTTGAATACAAGAAAGACATGACAAGTACCTTTGCGACACAATTCTCATCAGGCAGACCGAAAGTTGGGATGCGAGGATAGAATGCCTATGGCAGAAGTTACGATAAAAGGAACTTCCGTAAAATTGGGATGCAGCGAAAAAAGAAAATATCGGTGCGATTATCTTCTCTTTTGACTGTGAATATAAAAGTAAGGGGGAGAACTTCGGTAAAGGTTTAGTTTAGTCTATTAGCTTATATATATGCTAAACTAAAGTAAACTAAATATAGGCAGATATATTGGACTGCCTGTATAGGTGTTTTGAGGGAAATGGTTACCTTTGCAAAAAACAATGTTCCTTGAAAGAAACAGAGATTTGTCCTTTTTTCTTTTGGCTGTAGTTATTCATCCATAGATGACTGCAACAATCACTCTTGGCGAGAGGATGAAAATCGTGTGAAAAGACTTGGAAAAATACTCAAAGTACGAACAAGTGAAGAGAAAGAAAGGTAGTGCAAACAAAAAAACAAGAAAATAAGATAATTCGTGTTTCTGTTCCTAATTTGTTTCTTGATAAAAACACATCACAATATAAACTATTAATTTACAAGATATTATGATGTGAAATTTTGAGATATAACTAAATTTTCCAGATTTCAAGCAGTCAAGAAAGAGCGTCAGGGTAAACGCTTTCCAAAAAAATGTCTCTACAGACCCCACCCGCTGCGCCCGTGACCGGGCTTCTGCGAAATGCGGTCTGCATCGGCAAATTTAACAAACTTTTTTCGATTGCCAAAAGAAAGTTAAAAAATATAGGAAAATTAATTTTATTTCCGGAATTTTCGGAAATAAATCACTATATTTGTCCGTATGAAACGGAAAAGTATATTCCAGAATATAATAATGACGATGCAGAAGGAACTGCCGTTTCCTGTGCATGAGCGTGATTTACAGTTGCCGGTCAATTCCGGCCAGATGATAACGGTGTCAGGCGTAAGACGCTGTGGTAAATCATCTATGATGAAAATTGTCGCAAACAGGCTGGTAAGCAATGGCGTTGACAAGGACAGGATACTTTGGATAAATTTTGATGATGAACGCCTTGATGATATGGACGTATCTGAACTTGACGAAGTGCTGCAGGCTTATCGCGAGATGTTCCCGGATACAGACCTTTCGTCGGTATATATGTTTTTCGATGAAATCCAGATGGTTGACAAGTGGGAACTGTTTGTAATGCGCGTCTATAAATCGTATTGTAAGAATATATATATTTCAGGGAGCAATGCCAAAATGCTCTCCTCGCAGATAGCTACAGCTTTGCGGGGGTGGCCGGTTGAGTATGAAGCTTTCCCGTTGTCGTTCAGTGAGTACCTCAGATTTACCGGTATAAAAGCATCCCCGTATGATGAGCAGGGCCGGGCCCGACTTGTCCTGGCATGTCGTGAATATCTACATGCGAGTGCTTTCCCCGAGATTGTGCTTATGAATGAACCGTCGTTGAAGTTACGCAAGGTGCAGGGGTATTTCAATACTATGCTTTTTCGGGATTTGGTTGAGCATTATGGACTTTCAAGTCCGGAAACAGTCAAGTGTTTTCTTAAACGCATGATGCTGAATATCACTAAACCTACGTCGGTTCATACTATATATAATGACCTTAAATCGCAGGGGAGGAAAGCTGACAAAAACAGGCTGTATGAACTGGCCGATATGGCTTGTGATACTTTTATGTTTTTTAGAGTGAACCGCTGGTCGGCATCACTTGTGAAGGAAACTTCACGTCTGCCGAAATATTATTTTATAGATAATGGCATGCGTAACGCCGTCATACTTCCGCAAAGCGGTGATGATGGCAAGCTGCTTGAAAATGCTGTCTTTCTCCATCTTCGCCGTTTCCTTGACCCGATGCGAAAAATAACTTATTTTGCTGAGGATTATGAATGCGATTTTATAATACAACGCGATGAAAACATAGAAATGCTGGTGCAGGTGTGCTGGATGCTTGGCGACGAGCAGACGTTCTCCCGTGAATTGCGCGGGCTCAAAACTGCATCCGATATAACGGGGTGTAAAAATTGCACGATAATAACATTCGATGAGGAGAGGGAATTGGAATATGAGGGATTGACAATAAAAATTCTGCCTGCATGGAAATGGTTGCTGGATAATCCTTTCCGCAGATAATTCAAATTATTACTGTCCGCTGAACCATATTCTTATGGTTCAGCGGACAGTAATAAAAAAATATTGTCAAACTGTTGTACACAATCTCTCATGTGCATCTGTTGTCCGCGTATGAAATCAGTGGTAGCCGGTGCCACGGCATGTCGCGCAGCGGCCTGTGCCTCCACAGGCACCGCAGTTGGCGTGTATGCCCGAGGCATGGTTGGGACTGCGGCCTGTACCGTTGCAAGTGGAGCAATTGCCGGTATGGTTGCAGACCCGACATGGCTCCTGTGATGACGGGTTGGGCATATAGCCCGGTACAGAGCCGGGGTTTTGCCCGACTTGTATCTCTCGCTTGCTCTGGATATTGCCGTTGTGAAAATATACTTCGTAAGTCTTATAGTTTTCAACAAGCTGATAGCGTATGTCGTTTCCTAAACCGAAATTGGGGCCAAATGTCCCGCTGATTGTATTGCCGGGGCCGTAGACTATTATTCCCACGTATGACTGGAGCTGGTTGTCCACATAGTGTGCATTCCCGGAGAATGTACCTCCGTTAGGTGCGCTTATGGACTCAACATATACATAACTTTCGTTTGGATTATACCATGATGACTTCCATGACGACTGTGCCGAGGTGCTGACCATTATACACAATGCAGCCAACAGTAAGAAAAATTTCTTCATAATCGGTTGATTTAGAACAGAGCTAATTCAACATTATTGGAGTTACTCCATGAGTTTGCGGTAGCGGCGGCGGGGTGGCTCTTTGCCGTCGTTGAGGCGGCGTTTGTATTCCTCGTAGTCGCTGTAGGAGCCTTCGTACCACACTACGTTGCCGTCGCCTTCGAAGGAGAGGATGTGGGTGCAGATGCGGTCGAGGAACCAGCGGTCGTGGCTTACCACTACGGCGCAGCCGGCGAAGTCGTCGAGACCTTCCTCGAGGGCGCGTAGCGTGTTGACGTCGATGTCGTTGGTCGGTTCGTCGAGCAGGAGCACGTTGCCCTCCTCCTTGAGTGCCATTGCCAGGTGCAGGCGGTTGCGTTCGCCGCCCGAGAGCACGCCGATTTTCTTCTCCTGGTCGGCGCCGGTGAAGTTGAATTTCGACAGGTAGGCGCGGGCGTTGACGTCGCGGCCTCCCATGCGGAATGACTCGACGCCCTGCGATATTACTTCATATACCGATTTTTCGGGCAGGAGGTCGTGGTGGGTCTGGTCGACGTAGGCTATCTTGACGGTCTCGCCTACCTCGAAAGTGCCGGCATCGGGTTGTTCCTGCTTCATGATGAGGCGGAAGAGGGTGGTCTTTCCGGCGCCGTTGGGGCCGATAACGCCCACGATGCCGTTGGGAGGGAGCGAGAACGACAAGTCTTTGAACAGCTGCTTCTTGCCGAACGCCTTGCTGAGGTTGCTGACTTCGATTACCTTGTTGCCAAGACGCGGACCGTTGGGAATGAAGATTTCGAGGCGTTCCTCCTTCTGCTTCTGGTCTTCGTTGAGGAGTCGGTCGTAGGAGTTGAGGCGCGCTTTACCTTTGGCCTGACGCGCTTTGGGTGCCATGCGCACCCATTCGAGCTCGCGTTCGAGCGTTTTGCGGCGTTTCGAAGCCTGTTTCTCTTCCTGAGCCATGCGTTTGGTCTTCTGGTCGAGCCACGACGAGTAGTTGCCTTTCCAGGGAATTCCTTCGCCGCGGTCGAGCTCGAGTATCCATCCGGCCACGTGGTCGAGGAAGTAGCGGTCGTGGGTGATGGCGATGACTGTGCCGGGATATTGGCGCAGGTGCTGTTCGAGCCAGTCGATTGACTCGGCGTCGAGGTGGTTGGTGGGCTCGTCGAGCAGGAGCACGTCAGGCTGCTGCAGGAGCAGGCGTATGAGGGCCACGCGGCGGCGTTCGCCTCCGGAGAGGGTGTTGACGGGCTGGTCGTCGGGCGGACACTGGAGGGCATCCATGGCGCGTTCGAGCTTGGAGTCGATGTTCCAGGCGTCGGCCGCGTCGAGTTTGTCCTGGAGCTCGGCCTGACGCGCGAGCAGTGCCTCCATCTTGTCGGGGTCTTCGAGCACGTCGGGGTCGCCGAAGGAGGCGTTGACGCTGTCATATTCGGCAAGAAGGTCCATTATGGGCTGCACGCCTTCGCGCACTACCTCGATGACGGTCTTTGTCGGGTCGAGCTTCGGATCCTGTTCGAGGTAGCCTACGGAATATCCGGGCGAAAATACAACTTCGCCCTGATAGTCCTTGTCGATACCGGCAATGATTTTGAGCAGCGATGATTTTCCCGAGCCGTTGAGACCTATGATGCCTATCTTGGCTCCGTAGAAGAATGAGAGGTATATGTTCTTAAGTACTTGTTTCTGGGGTGGGTAGGTCTTGGATACGCCTACCATCGAGAAGATTATTTTTTTGTCGTCGGCCATTGGAAAAAATTTTTTAATTCATAATTCATAATGCATAATGCATAATTCTTGCTACGCAAGCGCTAAAGCGATTACATAATTAAGCTCTGCGTGTCAGCTTTGCTAATTCATAATTCACAATTCACAATTCATAATTAGTCGCCAACGGTCTGAGAAGTAGAGCTTAATTATGAATTATGAATTGTGAATTATGAATTATTTACGCTTGCGGGGGGCGTAGCGTACGGGGTAGTCGCAGCTGACGCGTCCCTCCACGATGTTGGTGAGTTTGCGGCGTATCATCTGCTTGCGTATCGGGGAGATGTGGTCGATGTAGACCATACCCTCGAGGTGGTCGCACTCGTGCTGCACGATGCGGGCGAGGAATCCGGTGATGATTTCCTCATGCTCATCGAAATTTTCGTCGAGCCAGTTGAGGCGTATGTTCTCGACGCGCTTTACGTCCTCCGAGAGTCCGGGGAGGCTGAGGCACCCTTCGGCGCGGTTGACTTTGTCGCCGTCGAGCACTTCGATTTCGGGGTTGATGAGCACCATTTTCTTGCCGGCGCAGTCGGGAAATGTTTCGGCCACGGGGTCGGCGTCGATGACGACGAGGCGTATACTTTTGCCTATCTGGGGAGCTGCGAGACCGACACCTTCGGAGGTGTACATCGTCTCGAACATGTCGGCGATGAGAGTTTTGAGGCCGGGATAGTCGGGCGTCACGTCGTCAGCGATTTCGCGAAGCACCGGGTGGCCGTAGAGATATACCGGAAGATTCATATTGTTGTTTATGTTTTTGTGATTCGTTAGATGACCGTTCACCGGTTGTATTGCCGGCTTTCGAGGTAGTCGTTGAGTATGATTGTGGCGGATATTTCGTCGACGATTGCCTTGTCGCGGCGCGCCATCTTCTTCATGCCGCCGTCAATCATGGCGCGGTGGGCTATGGCTGAGGTGAAGCGCTCGTCGAAAAATATTATTTCCATATCCGGGAGCGCCTTGCGCAGCTGTCCGATGCCCGGACGGATATAGCGCATGGAGTCGGACTCCTCGCCGCGCATCGTGGTAGGGTAGCCCACGATGATGGCGTCGACAGGCTCGCGCGACACGTAGCCCTTGACAAATTCCACGAGTTTCGGGGTATCGACCGTAGTCAGTCCCGATGCGACAATGCGCAAAGTATCGGTCACCGCGATACCGCAGCGACGCCGACCGTAATCAATAGAGAGTAATCGACCCATACATCCGCAAAGATAACAAAAAATCGGGATAAATCGAGACAAATCCCGATTTAACAGGATTAATCCCGATTAATCGGGGGGATAGTCTCGATTAATCGAGACTAATCGGGATTAAGCTTGACAAATCCCTATAAACCCTGATTAATCAGGATTTATAGGTCGGATGCCGTTGCATCTGGGATAATCGCTGCAACCCCAGAATTCCCGTCCTTGCATCTGACCCTTCTTCTGCGTCCTCCTGAACATTGGCTTCCCGCATTTCGGGCAGGTCGGAGTCCCGGTTGATGATGCTTGGGCTTTTCGGGCTTCAAGTCTCTCCTCGGTCATGTTTTCCGTGAAGCCGCCTTTTTGCCGGAAGTTCTCAAGTTGACTTTGAATCTGAGACTGAAGCATTCTGTTTTCCCTGAGACATAGCACCAGCAATGCATTGGCGGCTATCTCGGGATTATCGTTTTCAAGCCAACGGTCAAATTTCTGTTTTTGTGCAAGTATATGTCTGGCTGCGTCGTGCAGGTAACTGTTGGTGTATTGAGGTGTATCGAGCCTCATCTGCCAGATTGCTTCGCGTTCCGGGTTTCCGATAGCCCATACATCTGCTTTCTTTCGGAGAAGAAAATTAAATATGTCGCCCTGCAACTCGTCGAAACTCGCTCTCGCTACATCAAGCAACCGCATTTCAGTCTCTAACGAAGTGGAATGCCGGGCTGAGCCTTCCGCGATATTGGCCACTCCACACCTTGCCGCCATCACCATCTGATCGTATAAACGGCGTCCCGGATCCATGCGGTAATCCACAAACCGCTCACAAAAGTCCTGAGTGGTAAGTTGAATCACATTGGCTAAAACCCATGAATTCAGCCAATGATATGATTGAGAAAACTGAATATCGACCCCCATGAGCTTAAAGTGATTATCGACCTTATTGATATGATTTTAAGAGGAGAGGCTTCGGCTATTGTTTTGTGGGGTCGATGTCGGGGGTGGAATACCAGGAGGAGTACATAAGGTAGTTGTGGGCTATCTTGATGTTCATTTCGCGGGCTTTTTCGGGCTCTACCATTTTGATGAATTTGGCGGGGGCGCCTCCCCATAGCTCGTTGGGGCCGATTTTGGTGCGCGACAGCACTACGGAGCCGGCGGCCACGAGGGCGCCTTCGCCCACTTCGGCGTCGTCCATCACCACGGCGCCCATGCCTATGAGGGCGTAGTCGTGGATTTTGGCTCCGTGGATGACCACGTTGTGGCCGATTGATACGTGATTGCCGATTTCGATGGTCGATTTCTGATAGAGAGTGTGGAGCACCGAGCCGTCCTGTATGTTGACGCAGTTGCCGATGCGTATGGAGTTGACGTCGCCGCGTATTACGGTGTTGAACCATACGGAGCAGTCGTTGCCCATGACCACGTCGCCGACTATGGTGGCGTTTTCGGCCAGGAAACAATTCTCTCCGATCTGAGGCGTAAATCCGCGTACCGGTACTATTAATGCCATAAGTGTAATTTTGAATTTTGAGTGTGGAATTTTGAATTGGTCGGACGGGTCCGACCTGTCTGACATGTCCGTCCCGTCCGACTATAATTATGAATTCAGACTATAATTATGAATTATGCATTATGAATTGCTCAAAGCGGCAGGGTGCGTTCGCGCAGCCATTCCTGCTCGTCGGTGGTGAGCAGCGGGGCGAGTCGGGCGTAGACTGTAGCGTGGTATTCGTTGACCCAGCGGATTTCGTCGGGTGTCATCATCGACAGTTCGAACAGCTTGCGGTCGAAGGGGAAGAGCGTGAGGGTCTCGAACTTGAGGAACCGACCGAACTCGGTGGTGAACGCCTGCACTGTCAGCACGAGGTTCTCGCAGCGTATGCCGTGGACGCCTTCGCGGTACACGCCGGGCTCGTTGGAGGTAATCATGCCCGGAGTGAGGGGAGTGGGGTTCTCGTTGAGGCGAATGCTTTGCGGCCCTTCGTGCACGTTGAGGAAGTGGCCGACGCCGTGACCCGTGCCGTGGAGATAGCTGAGGCCGTGCTTCCAGAGGAACTGGCGTGCGAGGGCGTCGAGCTGCGCGCCGCGGGTGCCTTCGGGGAATATGGCTGTGCCGAGCGCTATGTGTCCCTTCATCACGAGTGTGAAGTCGCTCTTTTCCTGGGCGGTGGGCGTGCCGAGCGCTATGGTGCGGGTGATGTCGGTGGTGCCGTCGAGATATTGGGCGCCTGAGTCTATGAGAAGCAATCCGGTGGGATGCAGGGTGGCGTCGCTCTCTTTGGTGGCCGAGTAGTGCACGATGGCGCCGTGGGCGGCGTAACCGGCTATGGTGTCGAAGCTGAGGTCGAAGTAAAGCGGCTGTGCCGAACGGTGTTTCTGCAGTATGTCGGCTACGGTGATTTCGGTGATGGGTTCGCCGGCGGCGAGGCGTTTTTCGATTTCGATAAACGATTTCACGAGTGCGGCGCCGTCGCGTTCCATTGCCGAACGTGTGCCCTCGATCTGTATTTTATTCTTGCAGCCTTTGAGCATCGGTATGGGTGACGCGCCGTTGCGACGGTTGGAGCCGAGTGCCGAGCAGATGCGTTCGGCGGTGCGGGCTTCGTCGACAAGCACTTTCTGCGGCGCGAGCGTGGAGAGGAAATCGAGTATCGAGGTGTAGGGCGCGGTGGCTACGCCGGCCTCGCGGAGGTATGCGATGACGTCATCGTCGGTCTTGGCGGGGTCGATGAAGAGGGTAGACCCTTTGGGTGAGATAAAGAGGAAAGATGTGGCCACGGGGTTGCAGGTGACGTCGGTGCCGCGTATGTTGAGCGTCCATGCTATCTCGTCGAGCGCCGAGATGAGGATGGCGTCGAGGTTGCGTGACCTGAGGCTGCCGATAACGGCGTCAATCTTTTCCGAAGCTGACAGACCGGCATATTTGATGTCGTGAATGAAAATCTTGTCCTGGGGGAGGGCAGGGCGGTCGGTCCAGATGCCGTCGACGGGGTCGAAGTCGGTGAGGAGTTCCACATTGTGCGCTTCAAGACTTTGGGCGAGGGCGCTGACGGCCGCGTGGGAGAAGAGCATGCCGTCGATGCCTACGTATTGGCCGGCGGGGACGTTGGCTCCAAGCCATTGCGCTATCGAGGGGGTCTCGGACAGACCGTCCTTCATCAGCACTATCCCGGTGCCATCGAGCTGGCGTGCAGCCTGGATGAAATATCGCGAGTCGGTCCATAGAAGTGCCTTGTCGAGAGTCACCACAAGGTCGCCGGCCGAGCCTGTGAAGCCCGACATGTAGCGGCGTGCCTGCCAGTGGTCGGCGAGGTATTCGCTCTGATGCGGGTCGATCTGTGGAAGGACTGTGGCATAGATGCCGTTGGCTTTCATGTGGCTGCGGAGCGCATCGAGGCGCTGTTGTATGGTTGTATTCATGCTTATTGTTGTGCTATTTAGGTTTCGATTCTTTATTGTTCGTTGTCTTGGGGTTTGATTGAAACGGATTGTCCGTTGGCAATAAACGTACTCCCTTCGCAACCGGCAATGATATTGCCGTCATGGTCCAATATAGTGGCTATTATCTGGTAGGTGTTTACACCGGGGGAGAGTGCCAGATCCTTGACGTATATCGGTAGAGGGAAATCAGCATATTCATAAAAATCAAGACGTTGCTCAATCGGTTTCTTGAAGAATGGGATTCCCGTCTTGGTGACGTATTGGCTATTGACTTTATGCCAATTGCCTGCCGAATCTTTGATAAAGATACATAAGGTGCTTGGCTTCCCTATCGAGCCGGTGATTTCGAAATTGCAGTGGACTATAATCGCTTCATTGCCGTTGAGGAAAACTCCGGTCTCGGCAGAGGCTTTATAGAGTTTGGCGGTGGTGGCGCTGACATTGATTGATACAATCGCAAATGCCGCAATCAGTAGGGTTAATAACTTTTTCATCGTATATAGCTTTTACTTTCTTGCAAATATACTAAATTTGTAATTATATAATATACTTTGATGAAAAAATATATAATGTATTTCGTCAGGCCGTAACTGTCGTCAGCAATAGCCGAGAATGTTGAGGATGAAGGGGGCGAGCAGGGCGGTGAGGAGGCCGTTGAGGGTAAGGCCGAGCGAGGAGAAGGCGCCGTAGCGTTCGCTTCGTTCCATGGCGGCGGAGGTGCCTACGGCGTGGGCGGCGGTGCCGATTGACAGCCCGGTGGCTATCTGGCTGCGCACACGGCTCATCTTGACCATCTGGAAGCCTGCCATGCCGCCGAATATGCCGGTGCACACCACAACGGCTGCCGTCAGCGACGGTATGCCGCCCGTGGCCGATGATATTTCCATGGCTATAGGGGTGGTGACGGCTTTCGGCGCAAGCGACATGATGACCTCGCGCGAGGCTCCGAGCAGGTCGGCTACAAGTACCACCGAGACCACTCCGGCCACGCAGCCTGCAAGTTCGGCGGCGAGAAGCGGCAACATCTGTTTCTTGATAGACTCGAGCTGTCGGTAAAGCGGGACTCCGAGAGCCACGACGGCCGGCTTGAGCCAGAAATCTATGTATTCGCCCCCTTCGGAGTATGTCTCGTAGTCGATGCCCGCGCCCATTAGGAGGCATATCAGTACGGCGATAGATATGAGTATGGGGTTGAGCAATTTGATTCCGGTGCGCTTCTGGAGCACTTGCGAGCCGACAAACACGCAGAATGTCAGCGCTATGAGAAAATATTTGTTGGTGAGCAGTTCCATGTCAGTGCCTGGTTGATGTGTTGGAGGAATGTCGGGCTGCGCCGGAAGTGATGCGGCGGGCATACTGGTGCACCCAGCCGGTGACGGCGATAATGGCGAATGTGCTTGCCACGGTGGCTATCACGATAGGGAGTAGCTCGCTCTTTATGATGCCGAGGCATTTCATAAGCCCGACTCCTGCCGGAACGAAGAAAAATCCCAGATTACGCACGAGGAAGTCGGAAATGCGGCTCACCTGGTCGACGCGTACTATTTTGGCCTTGAGGGCTGCAGTGAGCAGCAGCATCCCTATGATGCTCGAAGGGACAGGTAGGGCAGTGGCCGTAACTATGAGCTCGCCTGCTGCAAGAAAGGCAAATAATATGCCGCACTGTAAAATCATTGTCTGAAAAAATAAAAAAACTGCCATGAGTGACTTCTTGGAAGAGTTATTCATGGGCAGCAGTATTATTAATTAATGTGGTTGATTGCGAAGTAAACGCGGTGCAAAGGTAATGAAAATTGTATATGAAACAATTCTCCGGACGGTTTTTAACACGCTTCAACTGATTTTTTGCAATTCATGTCCGAATCGGGGCATAACCGCGCCGCCAGGTGGCGTTAGGGATAGGAAGGCCGCCGTTTTTGGCTGTTTTTGCCGGATTCGGAAAGATCCTCGGGCATCTGAAATAATAAAAAACGCAAAAAAGCGGAAAAATAATCTGGAAAAGTTTGGTGATTAAAAAACTTTGCGTAACTTTGCAACCGCATTTGAGCCTGAAACACGGCGCATGGTGCAAGAGAAAATTGAAAGTTGCCTCTTTAGCTCAGTTGGCCAGAGCACGTGATTTGTAATCTCGGGGTCGTTGGTTCGAATCCGACAAGAGGCTCGAAAACGAAACAAACGTTAAGCTGAAAAAGTTTTCGGAATCCGGTGTCCGTCGGCGGACGCAGAAGCTGGGAAGCGGTATCGGCGAGTTTGTGAAAGGGCGAATACCAGAGTGGCCAAATGGGGCAGACTGTAAATCTGCTGGTTTATACCTTCGGTGGTTCGAATCCATCTTCGCCCACTTTTAAGTTGCGGAAGTAGCTCAGTTGATAGAGCATCAGCCTTCCAAGCTGAGGGTCGCGAGTTTGAGCCTCGTCTTCCGCTCAAAATAATATGTTTGCCAATGTAGCTCAGGGGTAGAGCACTTCCTTGGTAAGGAAGAGGTCGCGGGTTCAAATCCCGCCATCGGCTCTAAAATTCAAAAATTTCAAAGCCCCGATAGCGTCCTGCGGTATCGTGGTTACTTGTTGAAAGTTAATCATTTAATCAAATAAATAGCAAAGTTATGGCTAAAGAGAAATTCGAAAGAACCAAACCGCATGTTAACATCGGTACCATCGGTCACGTTGACCACGGTAAAACCACTTTGACTGCGGCTATCACTACCGTTCTTGCAAAGGCCGGTCTTTCAGAGGTTAAGTCATTCGACCAGATCGACAACGCGCCCGAGGAAAAAGAGCGTGGTATTACTATCAACACCGCACACGTTGAATACGAGACTGCAAACCGTCACTACGCTCACGTAGACTGCCCGGGACACGCTGACTACGTTAAGAACATGGTTACCGGTGCTGCTCAGATGGACGGCGCTATCATCGTAGTTGCTGCTACTGACGGTCCCATGCCCCAGACCCGTGAGCACATCCTTCTCGCCCGTCAGGTGAACGTTCCCCGTATCGTTGTATTCCTGAACAAATGCGACATGGTTGACGACGAAGAGATGCTCGAGCTCGTTGAAATGGAGATGCGTGAACTTCTCTCAGCTTACGAATATGATGGCGACGAGACTCCTATCATCCGCGGCTCTGCACTCGGCGCGCTTAACGGCGAACCCGAATGGGAAGCTAAGGTTATGGAGCTTATGGAAGCGGTTGACAACTGGATTCCCCTGCCTCCCCGTGATATCGACAAACCCTTCCTTATGCCTGTTGAGGACGTGTTCTCAATCACCGGTCGTGGTACCGTTGCTACCGGCCGTATCGAGACTGGTATCGTGAAAGTGGGCGATGAGGTTCAGATTATGGGTCTTGGCGCTGACATGAAGTCGACAGTTACCGGTGTTGAAATGTTCCGCAAACTTCTCGATCAGGGTGAAGCAGGTGACAACGTAGGTCTCCTCCTCCGCGGTATCGACAAGAAGGAAATCAAACGTGGTATGGTAATCTGCCACCCGGGAGTTGTTAAGCCTCACGATGAATTCAAGGCTTCGGTTTATATCCTGAAGAAAGAAGAAGGCGGCCGTCACACTCCGTTCCACAACCACTATCGTCCCCAGTTCTATATCCGTACACTCGACGTGACCGGTGAGATCATGCTCCCCGAAGGTGTAGAAATGGTTATGCCCGGCGACCACGTAGAGATCAAGGTGAAACTGATCAACCCCGTTGCATGTGACAAGGGTCTCCGTTTCGCTATCCGCGAAGGCGGCCGTACGGTAGGTTCAGGCCAGATTACTGAAATCATCGAGTAATACCCTCGGAGATATCACGTAAACGATAAACTACAAGTCAGGTTCACGACGCGAACCAAATGGAGTTGGGAACCTGACTTTTATACACGGGAATAGCTCAGTCGGTAGAGCACTGGTCTCCAAAACCAGGTGTCGGGAGTTCGAGCCTCTCTTCCCGTGCTAAAATTTTTAAAATGAAAAAACTAAAACTACTTACGAATATAGAGGAGTCCTATGCCGAACTCAGGTATAAGACTTCTTGGCCTACCAGAAAGCAGTTGATAAAGAGCGCATGCATCGTCATGATTGCTTCCGTGATTATCGCACTGATAATCTTTTTGATTGACTTTGTATGGCAACATTTAACGGGATTCGTTTATCCCCAGTAACCTCTGAAAGTGGATTGATCGATGGCTGAATCTAAGAAGGCATGGTACGTGCTGCGTGCCATTTCAGGAAAAGAGGCAAAGGTGAAAGAGGTGCTCGACGCTCAGATGCGCAACACCGACCTTGGCAACTATCTGTTTCAAGTGTTGATACCCACTGAAAAGGTACTCACTGTGCGCAACGGGAAAAAGGTGATTAAAGAAAAGAACCTTTATTCCGGTTATGTTTTTGTAGAGGCCGACCTTCAGGGCGAGGTTATGCATATACTGCGTAACACGACCAACGTTATCGATTTTCTAAAGGGAAGAGGCAAGGATGCCAAGCCCGAGGCGCTTCGCGAGAGCGAGGTGATGAGGATGCTCGGCACTGCCGACGACCTCAATGAAATCCCCGAAGAAGGCGTCAACGACTATATGGTCGGAGAGAGCGTCAAGGTGAACTATGGCCCGTTCACCGGCTTCATCGGCGAAATCATCGACGTCTATCCCGAGAAGAAGAAACTGAAGGTAGAGGTGAAGATTTTTGGCAGGAAGACTCCGCTGGAGTTGGAAAATTCGCAGGTAGAGCGTGAATTGCGAGAGGCGTAATGTGGTTACGAACATGAAACCCCGTAGCGAGTCATGCACCAAACAAACAAATTAAAATAGTAATTAGAAATGGCTAAAGAAATTGCTGGACAGATCAAATTGCAGATTAAAGGTGGAGCAGCAAATCCATCGCCGCCAGTAGGTCCCGCCTTGGGTTCGAAGGGCATCAATATCATGGAGTTTTGCAAGCAATTCAATGCCCGCACCCAGGACAAGGCAGGCAAAGTGCTTCCTGTAGTAATCACTTACTACACCGACAAGAGCTTTGACTTCGTTGTAAAGACCCCTCCTGTGGCTATCCAGTTGCTGGAAGCCTCCAAGAAAAAGAGTGGTTCGGCTCAGCCTAACCGTACGAAGGTGGCAGAGGTCACTTGGGAGCAGGTGAAAGCGATTGCTGAGGATAAAATGCCTGATTTGAATTGCTTCACGGTAGAGTCTGCGATGAAGATGGTTGCCGGAACAGCCAGAAGCATGGGTATCACCGTAAAAGGGGCGTTCCCTGAAAATAACTAATAAACTTCAATTGACATGGGTAAACTTACAAAGAATCAAAAGTTGGCTTTAGAGAAGATTGAAGCTGGGAAGGCGTACACACTTGCGGAAGCGGCAGAAAAGGTAAAGGAAATCACCTATACCAAATTTGATGCCTCACTTGATATTGACGTGCGTCTTGGCGTAGATCCCCGAAAAGCCAATCAAATGGTACGTGGCGTGGTAACACTTCCCCACGGAACCGGCAAACAGGTCAAAGTGCTTGTACTTTGCAATCCCGATGCTGAGGCCGCTGCTACAGCAGCAGGTGCCGACTATGTAGGCCTTGAAGAATATATCGACAAGATCAAGGGCGGCTGGCTCGACGTTGATGTCATCATTGCTCAGCCCGCAGTCATGGGTAAGATCGGTGCTGTGGCCCGTGTACTCGGTCCGCGCGGACTTATGCCTAACCCCAAGAGCGGTACTGTAACTGTTGACGTTGCAAAGGCTGTAGAGGAAGTCAAGAAGGGTAAGATCGACTTCAAGGTCGACAAGAACGGTATCGTTCACTCTTCGATTGGTAAAGTGTCATTTACCGCCGAGCAGATGAAAGACAATGCTCGCGAGTTCATCAACACTCTTATCAAGCTCAAACCGGCCGCAGCCAAAGGTACATATATCAAGAGCGTTTATCTTTCGAGCACAATGAGTCCCGGTGTAAAGGTTGACACCAAGAGCATTGACGTTTAATCCATTTAACGAGACGAAGAAATGAAAAAGGAAGATAAAGCAATCATAATTGACCAAATCAAAGAGACTCTCAACAGCTACAGTTGCTTCTATCTCGCAGAAACTGCCGGATTGGACGCTGAGGCTACAAGCGAACTGCGCAAGGCTTGTTTTCAGGACGACATCAAACTGCTCGTCGTAAAGAACACTTTGCTTCACAAAGCTTTGGAGAGCATTGATTTCGATTTCAGCGAAATTTATTCTGTGCTTCACGGCTCTACCTCGCTGCTTTGCTCGAATACGGGCAATGCGCCGGCCAAGCTGCTCAAGAAGATGCAGAAAAAGGATCAACCCCTTCCCCGCCTAAAAGCGGCTTATGTAGAGGAAACTATCTACGTAGGCGAGGACCAGCTCGACACCCTCTCGAAAATCAAGAGCAAGAACGAGCTTATTGCAGACGTCATCGCGTTGCTGCAATCGCCTGCCAAGAACGTTGTTTCTGCCCTTCAGTCGGGTGGTAACAAGCTTCACGGTATCCTTGAGACATTATCAAACAAAGAGTAATAAAAAAGAAAACAAACAAATTAAATCATACAAAAATGGCAGATTTGAAAGCTTTTGCAGAACAATTAGTTAACCTCTCAGTAAAGGAAGTAAACGAACTTGCTCAGATTCTCAAAGACGAGTACGGTATCGAACCTGCAGCAGCTGCAGTAGCAGTAGCAGCCGGTCCCGCAGCAGGCGCACCCGCTGCTGAAGAGAAAACAGCTTTTGACGTAGTTCTTAAGAGCGCCGGCGCAAGCAAACTCGGTGTTGTTAAGCTCGTGAAAGAACTTACCGGTCTTGGTCTGAAAGAAGCCAAGGAATTGGTAGACGGTGCTCCTTCTGTAGTTAAGGAAGGTATCTCCAAAGCAGACGCCGAAGGCCTCAAGAAGCAACTTGAAGAGGCTGGTGCTGAAGTTGAACTGAAATAATATTGCCTGATATTCAGGCGATTAGGTTAAGAGTCATCGTAAGATGATTCTTAACCTTATTGTGTTCATTATTAATTCAAGTTCACTAATCTACGCAATATTTTTTAGATGTCAGTTTCACAAGAAAAACCCCGTATAAATTTTGCATCCGTAAAGAATCAGCTTCCTTATCCTGACTTTCTGGAGGTGCAATTGAAATCATTCCGCGACTTTCTCCAGCTGGAGACTGCTCCGGAGAAAAGAAATAACGAGGGGCTTTACAAGGTTTTTGCGGAAAATTTCCCGATAGCCGACACTCGCAACAATTTCGTTCTTGAGTTTTTGGACTATTATATCGATCCTCCCCGCTACACTATTGAGGAGTGTCTCGACCGCGGCCTTACGTACAGCGTCCCCTTGAAAGCCAAGTTGAAATTATACTGTACCGATCCCGACCACGAGGATTTCGCTACCGTGATACAGGACGTGTATCTCGGTCCGATTCCGTATATGACGGAGAAAGGTACGTTCGTCATCAACGGGGCCGAGCGTGTGGTAGTGTCGCAGCTGCACCGTTCGCCGGGCGTGTTCTTCGGTCAGAGCACCCACGCCAACGGCACGAAGCTTTATTCGGCACGTATCATACCTTTCCGCGGCTCATGGATTGAGTTTGCCACTGACATCAACAACGTGATGTACGCTTACATCGACCGCAAGAAGAAATTGCCCGTGACTACCCTGTTGCGTGCCATCGGTCTGGAAAGCGACAAGGACATCATCGAGATATTCGGTCTCGCCGAGGAAATCAAGGTCAACAAGACCAACCTCAAGAAAGCTGTCGGCCGCAAGCTCGCCGCACGTGTGCTCCGCACATGGGTGGAGGACTTCGTCGACGAGGATACCGGCGAGGTCGTGTCAATCGAGCGTAACGACGTGGTGATTGACCGTGAGACAGTCCTCGAGGAAGAGCATATCGACGCTATCCTCGAAGCCGGCGTGCAGAACATTCTCCTACACAAGGAGGACGCCAACACTTCCGATCACTCGATTATATTCAACACCCTTCAGAAAGATACTTCAAACTCCGAAAAGGAGGCAATTCAATATATTTACCGGCAGCTGCGCAACGCCGAGCCGCCGGACGATGCCAGCGCGCGTGAGGTCATCACCAACCTTTTCTTCTCCGAAAAGCGTTACGACCTCGGCGAGGTGGGCCGTTACCGTATCAACAAGAAACTCGGCCTCACCACTCCGATGGACGTCAAGGTGCTCACCAAGGAAGACATCATCGAAATCATCAAATATCTTATCGAGCTTATCAACTCGAAGACCGATGTCGATGATATCGACCACCTGAGCAACCGCCGCGTCCGCACCGTCGGCGAGCAGCTCTACAACCAGTTCGGCGTCGGTCTGGCGCGTATGTCACGCACTATCCGCGAGCGCATGAACGTGCGCGACAACGAGGTGTTCACGCCCATCGACCTCATCAATGCCAAGACAATATCCTCGGTCATCAACACATTCTTCGGCACCAACGCGCTGTCGCAGTTCATGGACCAGACCAACCCGCTGGCCGAGATGACCCACAAGCGCCGTATGTCGGCACTCGGCCCCGGCGGTCTGTCGCGTGAGCGCGCAGGCTTCGAGGTGCGCGACGTGCACTATACCCACTACGGACGTCTTTGCCCGATCGAGACCCCTGAAGGCCCCAATATCGGTCTTATCTCCTCGCTTTGCGTCTATGCCAAAATCAACGACCTCGGATTTATCGAGACCCCATACCGCGAAGTCAAGGACGCCAAGGTCAACCTCAACAACGACGACGTCGTATACCTCACCGCCGAAATCGAGGAGGGTAAAGTGATTGCTCAGGGCAACGCACCCCTCAATGTGGACGGAACATTCGTGCGCGAGCGTGTCAAAGCACGTCTTGACGCCGACTTCCCCGTGGTATCGCCGCAGGAGGTTGAGCTTATGGACGTGTCGCCCACGCAGATAGCATCTATCGCCGCATCGCTCATCCCCTTCCTCGAGCACGACGACGCCAACCGCGCGCTCATGGGCTCGAACATGATGCGCCAGGCAGTACCTCTGATGCGTTCGGAAAGCCCGATTGTCGGCACCGGTCTCGAAGGCCAGCTCATACGCGACTCCCGCACGCAGATTACCGCCGAAGGCGAGGGCACAATCGAGTTTGTCGACGCCCGCTGCATCCGCATCCGCTACGACCGCACCGAAGAGCAGGAATTCGTGGCATTTGAAAGCGCCGTCAAGGAATACTCAATACCCAAGTTCCGCAAGACCAACCAGAGCACCACTATCGACCTCCGTCCTATCTGTGTCAAAGGCCAGCGTGTGAAGAAAGGCGATATACTTACCGAAGGTTACTCTACCGAAAACGGCGAGCTCGCCCTCGGACGTAACCTCAAGGTAGCGTTCATGCCCTGGAAAGGCTACAACTATGAGGACGCCATCGTGCTCAACGAGCGCGTTGTCAAGGAAGACATCCTGACCTCGGTCCACGTCGACGAGTATTCGCTCGAAGTGCGCGAGACCAAACGAGGCATGGAGGAACTCACTTCCGACATCCCCAACCTCAGCGAGGACGCCACCAAGGACCTCGACGAGCGCGGTATCATACGTATCGGTGCCCACGTCGTGCCCGGCGACATCATGATCGGTAAAATCACGCCTAAGGGTGAATCCGATCCCACTCCCGAGGAAAAACTCCTCCGCGCCATCTTCGGCGACAAGGCCGGCGATGTCAAGGACGCATCGCTCAAGGCATCCCCGTCGCTCAAGGGCGTCGTAATCGGCACAAGCCTTTTCTCGCGCGCCGTCAAGACCAAGAAGAACAAAGCCACCAACGCGCTTCGTCCCAAGCTCGACGAGGAATACGAGGAGAAACTCAACAACCTCAAGGACATACTCGTGTCCAAGCTCCTGAAGCTCACCGACAAACGTAAGTCAAACGGCGTCAAGGACTTCCTCGGCACTGACATCATCGCCAAGGACCAGAAGTTCACCGCCGGCGTGCTCAAGGATATCGACTACGATACCATCAATCTGAGCAACTGGACCGACGACGAGCATACCAACGAGCTTATACGCCAGACCATAGCCAACTACCTGCGCAAGTCGAAAGAGGTCGACGCTGAGTTGCGCCGCAAGAAATTCGACATCTCGATAGGCGACGAACTCCCCTCCGGCATCATGCAGATGGCCAAGGTCTACATCGCCAAGAAGCGTAAGATCAGCGTCGGCGACAAGATGGCAGGCCGTCACGGTAACAAAGGTATCGTGTCGCGTATCGTGCGCCAGGAAGATATGCCGTTCCTTGCCGACGGTACTCCCGTCGACATCGTCCTCAACCCTCTGGGTGTGCCTTCGCGTATGAACCTCGGACAGATATTCGAGACCGTACTCGGATGGGCCGGACGTGAGCTCGGCGAGAAGTTCGCCACCCCGATTTTCGACGGTGCCACTCTCGACGACCTCAACGAATGGACCGACAAGGCCGGTCTTCCCCGCTACGGCAAGACCTACCTTTACGACGGCGGCACGGGCGAACGCTTCGACCAGCCTGCCACCGTGGGTGTCATCTACATGCTCAAGCTCGGCCACATGGTCGAGGACAAGATGCACGCCCGTTCAATCGGTCCGTACTCACTCATCACCCAGCAGCCTCTCGGCGGTAAGGCCCAGTTCGGCGGTCAGCGTTTCGGAGAGATGGAGGTGTGGGCGCTCGAGGCATTCGGCGCATCGCACATACTTCAGGAAATCCTGACCATCAAGAGTGACGACGTCACCGGCCGTTCGAAAGCCTACGAAGCCATAGTCAAGGGCGACCCCATGCCCCCGGCAGGTATCCCCGAGTCATTGAACGTATTGCTCCACGAGCTCCGCGGCCTCGGCCTCAGCATCAAGCTCGAGCAATAAGCCCTGACACCACGTTAGCAATCACCATATTAGAGACGCCGGGCAGAATATCGCCGATATTCTGCCGGGCTTTCCTCAGAAAATATAATCAGCTTTTTTACAGAATATGGCTTTTAAAAAAGATAATAAGACAAAAACCGGATTTTCCAAGATAACCATCGGCCTTGCTTCGCCCGAGGAGATACTTGAAAACTCGAGCGGCGAGGTGCTGAAACCCGAAACCATCAACTACCGTACATACAAGCCCGAGCGCGACGGTCTTTTCTGCGAGCGCATTTTCGGTCCGGTAAAGGACTATGAATGCCATTGCGGTAAGTACAAGCGCATACGCTACAAAGGCATCGTGTGCGACCGTTGCGGTGTGGAAGTTACTGAAAAGAAAGTGCGCCGCGAGCGCATGGGCCACATCAAGCTCGTGGTTCCCGTGGCTCATATCTGGTATTTCCGTTCCCTTCCCAATAAAATCGGTTACCTGCTCGGTCTTCCTTCCAAGAAACTCGACGCCGTCATCTACTACGAGCGTTACATCGTAGTGCAGCCCGGCGTGGTGGAAGGCGTTGAGACCAACGACCTGCTTACCGAGGAAGAATACTTCGACATCATCGACAAGCTCCCCAAGGGCAACCAGCAGCTCGAGGACAGCGACCCCGACAAGTTCATCGCCAAGATGGGCGCCGAGGCCATCTACATGCTCCTGCAGCGCCTCGACCTCGACAGCCTTTCATATAAACTGCGCGACCAGGCGGCCAAGGACGGCTCGCAGCAGCGCAAGACCGAGGCTCTCAAGCGCCTCCAGGTCGTGGAATCGTTCCGTGCGTCGCGCGGCCGCAACAAGCCCGAATGGATGATACTCCAGGCTGTGCCTGTCATCCCGCCGGAACTCCGTCCCCTCGTGCCCCTCGACGGCGGACGTTTCGCCACTTCCGACCTCAACGACCTCTACCGTCGTGTCATCATACGCAACAACCGTCTGAAACGCCTTATCGAAATCAAGGCTCCCGACGTCATCCTCCGCAACGAGAAGCGCATGCTTCAGGAAGCCGTCGACTCATTGCTCGACAACTCGCGCAAGTCATCGGCCGTCAAGACCGAAGCCAACCGTCCTCTCAAATCATTGAGCGACAGCCTCAAGGGTAAGCAGGGACGTTTCCGTCAGAACCTTCTCGGTAAGCGTGTCGACTACTCGGCCCGTTCGGTTATCGTCGTAGGTCCGGAACTTAAGATGCACGAGTGCGGTATCCCCAAGAACATGGCCGCCGAGCTCTATAAGCCTTTCATCATCCGCAAACTCATCGAGCGCGGCTCTGTCAAGACAGTCAAGAGCGCCAAGAAGATGGTCGACCAGAAGAAGCCCGAAGTATGGGACATTCTGGAACACGTGATGAAAGGTCACCCCGTATTGCTCAACCGTGCCCCGACTCTTCACCGTCTCGGTATCCAGGCATTCCAGCCCAAGCTCATCGAGGGCAAGGCTATCCAGCTCCACCCGCTCGCATGTACGGCATTCAACGCCGACTTCGACGGCGACCAGATGGCAGTCCACTTGCCTCTCGGCAACGAGGCTATCCTCGAAGCCCAGATGCTCATGCTCGGCGCGCACAACATCCTTAACCCCGCCAACGGCGCACCTATCACCGTGCCCTCGCAGGACATGGTGCTCGGTCTCTACTATATCACCAAACTCCGCAAGGGCGACAAGGGCGAAGGCCTGAAATTCTACGGCCCCGAAGAGGCTGAAATAGCCTACAACGAAGGCCGCGTCACGCTCCACGCCCCCGTCTCGGTGATGGTCGACGACGTCGACGAGAACGGCAACAAAATCAAGCATCTCGTCGAGAACACCTCCGTAGGCCGTGTGCTCGTCAACCAGTTCGTGCCCGAGGAAATCGGCTACGTCAATGAAATCCTCTCGAAGAAATCATTGCGCAACATCATCTCGAAGGTAATCAAGAAATGCGGTATCCCGCGTTCGGCACAGTTCCTCGACGACATCAAGAACCTCGGTTACAAGATGGCATTCAAGGGCGGCCTGTCGTTCAACCTCGGCGACGTCATCATCCCCGCCGAGAAAGAGGCTATCGTCAACGAAGGTTACGCTCAGGTGGAAGAAGTGATGAACAACTACTCTATGGGTTTCATCACCAACAACGAGCGCTACAACCAGATTATCGATATCTGGACGCACGTCAACTCGCGCCTTACCGACATCCTCATGAAGCAAATGACCGAAGCCAATCAGGGCTTCAACTCAGTCTTCATGATGCTCGACTCGGGAGCCCGTGGTTCGAAGGACCAGATTCGTCAGCTCGCCGGTATGCGTGGTCTTATGGCCAAGCCGCAGAAAGCTGGTGCAGAGGGCGGTCAGATCATCGAGAACCCGATTTTGGCAAACTTCAAGGAGGGTCTGTCGGTGCTCGAGTACTTCATCTCTACCCACGGTGCGCGCAAGGGTCTTGCCGATACCGCGTTGAAGACTGCCGACGCAGGTTACCTCACCCGTCGTCTCGTCGACGTGGCTCACGACGTGATTATCCACGAAGAGGACTGCGGTACGCTCCGCGGTCTCGTATGCAAGGAAATCAAGAACAACGACGAGGTTGTAGCTTCGCTTGGCGAACGTATCCTCGGCCGTGTTTCTGTCCATGATATTGTCGACCCGCTCACGGGCGAAATCATCGTCGCCGCCGGCGAGGAAATCAACGACGCCGCTGCCGACCGCATCAACGCGTCGCCCATCGAGTCGGTTGAAATCCGCTCGGTGCTCACCTGCGAGTCGAAGAAAGGTGTCTGCGCCAAGTGCTACGGCCGCAACCTTGCCAACAACCGTCTCGTGCAGATGGGCGAGGCTGTCGGTGTCATCGCCGCGCAGTCAATCGGTGAGCCGGGTACGCAGCTTACACTCCGTACGTTCCACGTCGGTGGTGTGGCCTCGAACATCGCGGCAGTCTCCACCCTTACTTCGCGCTACAACGGTGTGCTCGAAATCGAGGAACTCCGTACCGTGACTACCGACGAGGTAGGCATCAACGGTCAGAATGTCGAAGTCGTCATCGGCCGTCTTGCCGAAATGCGCATCATCGATCCCAACACCCGCATGATGCTCACCTCGGCCAACATACCCTACGGTTCGAAACTCTACTTCAAGGATGGCGCCGAAGTCAAGAAAGGCGACGTAATCTGCGAATGGGACCCCTTCAACGCCGTCATCGTCAGTGAAGTCACCGGTAAGCTCCAGTTCACCAACCTTGTTGAGAACGTCACATACCGTGTGGACCGCGACGAGCAGTCAGGTCTCCACGAAAAGATTGTCATCGAGTCGAAAGACCGTACGAAAGTGCCCGAAGTCAACATCGTCGACCGCGACGGCACTATCCTCAAGACCTACGCCCTCCCTGTGGGCGCGCACCTCATGCTCGACGAAGGCGCCGATGTCAAGACCGGCGAAATCTTCGTCAAGATACCCCGCGCGGCAGGTGGCGCCGGCGACATCACCGGTGGTCTGCCCCGTGTCACCGAGCTCTTCGAGGCGCGCAACCCGTCGAACCCCGCTATCGTGTCGGAAATCGACGGTGAGGTACGCTTCGGCAAAGTGAAACGTGGTAACCGCGAAATCTCCGTCATCTCGAAAATCGGCGAGGAGAAGAAATACCTCGTGCCCCTGTCGAAGCAGATCCTCGTGCAGGAAAACGACTACGTGCGCGCCGGCACACCCCTCTCCGACGGTGCCATCACTCCGACCGACATCCTCAACATCATGGGCCCGACCGCAGTGCAGGAATACATCGTCAACGAGGTGCAGGACGTATACCGTATGCAGGGTGTGAAGATCAACGACAAGCACTTCGAGGTCATCGTACGCCAGATGATGCGCAAAGTCAACATCATCGATCCGGGCGACACCTGCTTCCTCGAGCAGCAGATTGTCGACAAACGCGACTTCATGGAAGAGAACGACCGCATCTGGGGCAAGAAAGTAGTCACCGACGCCGGCGACAGCGAGACTCTCCAGCCCGGTCAGATCATCACCGCGCGCAAGCTCCGCGACGAGAACTCCGCTCTCAAGCGCCGTGACCTCCGCACCGTGACAGTGCGCGACGCCGTTCCTGCTACCTCCGAGCAGATACTCCAGGGTATCACCCGCGCCGCTCTCCAGACCTCAAGCTTCATGTCGGCAGCATCCTTCCAGGAAACCACCAAGGTGCTCAACGAAGCCGCCATCAACGGCAAGACCGACACCCTCGAGGGCATGAAGGAAAACGTAATCTGCGGCCACCTGATACCCGCCGGTACCGGTCTGCGCGAATACGAGCGCCTCGTGGTAGGCAGCAAAGACGACATCGAAGGTGTCTTCGCCACCGCACAGGAAGTCGAAGACAGCGTCGAAGAAGTCAAGTAACGCCAATATTAACGTAATCCGTTAAACATAACTTTGATATTTGAACTTCAGGGGCAGGACTGCAACACGTCCTGCCCCTGAGTGTATATATGCCGGCTGATTATAATCTGTCTCACGACGTGAAAAAACACCCGGAACCGGAGCCATTACCGAATATATACTGAAAAATATTTGGCTATCTCGCTAATATTTTGTAACTTAGCAATAAGCCAACGGTTTTGGCAAACCAATACCTGTTGTCTGGAGTTCCAAACCGGCAGTAGGAACGTACGGTGTGTGTATCCGTAAGATATGTATTTGTACTCAACTTTTTATACGGATTCTGAGTGCGATTATCCCGCAACACCTACGAAAATACTGAAGAGAATTATGTTAAGTATCAGATATAGTATAATAATCGCAATGCTCCTTGCATCATTTGTAGGAGGAGCGTCGGAGGTCGAGATTGAGCGCCTGATTAATGATTTTGACGGGAGCAACAACAAAACAGTGATTGCTAACCGGTTTTTTTATGAATTGCGTGCCGACGGCTTCATAGACGATGATGTCGTCATGTCGGCCGCCGTACCGGTCGATTCCGTTAGCCAGCAGTTCTATTACTGGGGTGGGGAGTGGTATTGCAATGTCCAGGACTATGAGCGGGCGCTGCGCTATGCCCTTAAAGCGTTGCCCCTCTACGACGGGCCGAGCGATGCCAAAGCCGACTGCCTCAACCTCCTTGGCGTGCTCTATATCAGGACGGGCGATTTCGCCTCAGCTATAGAGTATGTAAAAGAATGTCTGGATATAGATTTGCGCAGCGGCGACAACGACCGTATTTCTTCGACCTACAGCACGCTTGCCGGGACATATATTGCCGCCGATGACCCCGATGCAGCTCAAAGATATATCCTTGAAGGCATGCGCTATGCCGACAAGGCTGTTAATTCCCTTCGTAAAACCATACTCATGGGCATGGCGTCGGAAGCCTGCTATAAAAAAGGGGAATTTGAAAAGGCGGTAGAATATGCCGACGGAGCGTACGCAATAGATTCGGCGGCAGGGCGCCCGGCCCGTGCGGCGATACGGTTGTCGCAGAAAGCCACGGCGCTCGTGGGGCTGGAGAAGTACGGCGAAGCCGAGGCCGTTTTCCGGAAAGCATTCCCCATGCTGATTGACGCGGGTAACGGCCATTCGCTGGCCATCGATTATAACCAGTTCGGATTCATGCTGTTGAAGCAGCACCGCCCCGCCGAAGCCGTTAAATATTTCAGCGAAGCCGACAGGCTGTTCGATAGAATGGGCGACCTGTACAACAGGCTCCATTCATTGCAGGGGCTTTATGAGAGCTATTGGAAAATAAATCCTGACAGTGCGCATATCGCGTTGCAGGAATTCAATCTGCTGAAGGATTCGCTTTACCGTGAGGCCTCGGCCGATGCGCTCGCCCGTTATAAGGTCGAATTTGAGACCGACCGCCTGAATGAACAGATTGAAACACACAAAAATAATCGGCGCCGCGATTTTATTATTGCCGGAGTGATATTGCTTCTGTGCGTGGCAACCGGTATTTGGTTGCATCATTGGCGTGTAAAACGCTATCGGCATGAGTTGAAGCAACTTATGGCTAATATAGAATATGCTGCCTATACTCATGCATCGCCCGTCAGGACAGGGGAGGAGGCTCTATCGGAAAATGATGCCGCTGTCCCCGATGCGAAATCCGACTTTGAAAGGCTGGTGATAGAAGCCGTCAACGATGGTTTGGCCCGGCGTGAATACAGCATCGGACATATAGCCTCGCGCCTGAATATGAGCGAACAGACATTCCGTCGACGCTTCGTGGAAGCCACGGGCAAACTGCCGAAATCCTTTATCTCGGCCATTCAGATGAACCGTGCTGTCACCTTGCTGCGCGACAATAAGGCAATGACAATATCCGAAGTTGCCCGCGAATGCGGCTTCGATGAACTGAGCGCCTTCTCCCATTCCTTCAAGCGCTCTTTCGGCTGTTCCCCCTCCGAGTACCAAGCCAATCCCGATATCTTCCCGTGATTTTTCATTGACTGCTACCATTACCATGTATATGACGTCATTACACCCGTTGCCATACATGCAGACAGGCCGCATGAGGCGTTTTTCGCCGTTGTGATAATTTTTGTCAAGCGATTGTAAGTTTTTTACAACCGCTTGATACACTGACGTGTTTATATTTGCGACTATCATTACCATGGAAAAATATATCCACTGTTTGCCCGAAAAGGCATTCGCTGAAATTCCAATTATAAACACAACGATATGAAAAAGTTCTGCAAAAATTCCCCGGCACCAATGTTAAGGACATTGGTTGTCAGTCTGGCTTTTGCTTTTGTCACGGCGATGTCGCCGTCATTGAAGGCGCTGGATACCCCTAAGGAAAATTACGTCGAAAACGGAGTGTATTACGCTGTCACAGATGTTCCCGGCTTGAGCACGGATCCCGGATACAACGATACAATAATCGGACTGGTGGTGGGACCCGAAGTCACGTCAATCGGTAATTATGCGTTTTCCGGGTGCAGCGAACTTGCTGAAATCGACATGAGCAACGCCACCTCACTCAAAGCCATAGGCGAAAGCGCTTTTCAACACTGCTATAAACTCAGCCATATTGAAATCCCCGCATCGGTGGAAAGTATAGGAGCGTCAGCATTCGCTGCGTGCAACAGCTGTGAGTCGGTGGTATTTGCCGACGGTTCCTGTCTGAAAACTCTGGGCGAACTGGCGTTTTCCAGCAATACCTCCCTTACTTCCGTGATACTCCCCGCTTCACTTGAAACTGTCGGCGAAAGAACGTTTTACAACTGCCGGGCGCTTGAGTCGTGCCGCTTTGAGGCGCCTTCGCAGCTCTCCTCGCTGAGTGTCAATATGTTCGCGTATTGTGTAAAGCTCAAGAATGTCACATTGCCTGACGGATTGAAAGAGATAAGCAACAGGGCGTTCGAACAGTGCACGGCACTTGAAAGCATCGAATTTCCCGATGGGCTTACAATCATAGGTAGCTATGCTTTTCAAAGTTGCACGGCATTGAAGTCGGTCAAAATACCCGAAAGTGTCATTTCAATGGGCACTTATGTATTTACCAATTGTTACGGGCTCGAATCGGCCGTCGTTCCGCTTAAAACAATTCCTGACTACACTTTCAGCATGGGGTCGACGTCAAGCAAAAGCGCCCTCACCTCGGTCACGTTGTCAAACACCGAGTCAATCGGCAAACAGGCATTCTACTGCTGCAAGTCCTTGCCGCAGATAGAACTGCCCGCGACCCTTACGTTAGTCGGCGAAAAAGCGTTTTATTACTGCAACAAGCTGACCAAGGTGATAAGCCTGGCCGACGTAGTGCCTGCCATGGACGCACAGTCGTCGGCGCTCTCCACAAGGAAAATCTACGTCCCCGACGCCTCTGTCGACGCTTATGCGGCAGCCTCGGGCTGGACTGACTTCGGCACCGTCGCGCCGCTGTCATCATGCCTCGTCGAAGTCGGCGGTATCCTTTATCAACTCGACATGACCAACCATACCGCAACCGTGACCTACGACAGCGATAAATACTCGTCGCCCTACGACGACAGGTATCCTGCGCTTGAAAACGTTGAAATACCTGCCTCTGTCAGCGCGTGGGGCGGCGACTACGCCGTCACTTCAGTCGGCGAAAGGGCTTTCTGCTACTGCCGCTCGCTCAAATCTGTCGTCCTGCCCGAAACAATCACCTCTATCGGCAAGGAGGCATTCAGCAATTGCAACCTCCTCGTTTCGGTCAATCTGCCGGTGGGCGTGCGCGAAATCGGTGATGCCGCTTTCTATGGCTGTGCTGCCCTTCAGTCGGTCGCTATCCCCGAAGGCATTACCACAATCAGCGCCGAGACATTCCTCGGCTGCGATGCTCTTGCCGAACTTGTGCTCCCCTCTACTTTGCGGACAATCAATAATAAAGCGTTCTATAAATGTACGGCATTGACCGAACTGACATTCCCCGCGGAGCTTACAGAAATCGGCGGCGAGGCTTTCTACAAATGCACCGGCCTGACTTTCCTCCGTTTCGGCGAGAACATCACCGCTATCGCAAGCAAGGCATTCATGGGGTGCACCGCGCTCGGCAGGATAGTCATTGATGCTCCGGTTCCGCCGGCCATCACGCCTGTCTCCAACACATCTTCCGCTACTTTCCCGACTCCGGTTTACAGCTACTCGGTCTGGGTACCCAACGATGCTTACGAGGCATATAAGTCCGACTCCGACTGGTCGGCATTAAATATCAGGACTCCGGCGCTCAATGTCGGCGGTATCTGCTACCAGCTTGACAAAAAGAACTATACGGCAACGGTTATAGCCAATGAGGACGGCGGCTACAAGGGCGATATAGCTATTCCCGAATGCATCACCGTCGACGACGTGGAATATTCCATCGACGCCGTTGCCGAATCCGCTTTTGCATATTGTCGGGTGACTTCTGTCGACTTGGGTAATGTGACATCTTTAGGCGACTTTGCTCTTGGTGGTACTGACATAACGTCGGTCGATTTCAGCCGTGTGACGCAATTCGGCGATATGGTTTGCGCCGGCTGCTCGTTCCTCACCGAAGTCACTTTGCCCGGCTTCATTACAAGGATTCCCAATGGAATATTCTACAAATGCTACAATCTTAAGTCAATTGCAATTCCTGAATTCGTCACCGAAATAGGGTCTGAAGCCTTTATGGGCGCCGGTCTGGAAGCGGTGACTCTCCCGCCGCGTACGCGTACTCTTGAATCAGTATGCTTTTCCGGCTGCGAAAATCTGTCGGTCATTCACATTCCCACCGGACTGAGGGTCATCGGCGAATACGCCTTTAGCGGCGATATGGATTTGAAATCAATCGTTTGGTATGATTCCGAGGAATACGAGGACGATCCCGACAAACCGGTAGTCAACGCGCCTCGCCGCGCCGTGGCTGTTGACCCGTCGGAGTTTACATTCCATCTTACTGCCATAGCCTCCGGAGCATTCGAACGTACCGGCCTCACATATTTCTATGTGCCGGCCACAGTGGAGAAGGAAGGGCTTGCCATCGCTCCCTATGCTTTTGGCGGCACCGCCGTGGCACATATCGACGTGGCTGCTTCGGAAATTCCCGGTCTCGACCCCGATGGCTTTGACTACGACACCTACAATACATCGTTGATTTTCGTCCCTGACGAAATGCTCGAAGCCTACAAGGCCGACAAGTCGTGGGGTCAGTTCAAGGGCTATCCCACTGTCAGCGACTCGCAGATGTACGTCTTTGCCAACGAAGAAGAAACGCAGGTCTACTATGCCGGCGAGGCGTCCTCGTCAGTCTCGGGAGCTTTCACAGTGCCCGACATGGTGACCGATGGCGTGAATATCTACGATGTCGTTGCCTTATCTGCTTCCGCGCTCCGCGATACCGATGTCACCTCCGTTCAGCTCCCCTCGTCGGTGGTAAGTGTCGGCAACAGCGCCTTTGAGGGATGTCAGTCGCTCGAAAGTGTTGCTTACCGTCCCGATGGCAGCGGTAAGATTGTTCACCGTGTCCCAAAGGAAAATATCATCAGACCGTCGGTTATAAACCGCGTGGAGGAGGTGACGGTTGCCCCTTCGCTTGGCAAAAATGCCTTCGCTGATTGTTCGAGCCTGACATCGGTCGAACTTCCCGCCGACATCCGGGAAATCCCCGTCAACGCATTCCGCAACTGCTCCGCGCTGACCTCGGTTGAAATACCGCAGTCGGTATATTTTATCGCCGAAGCTGCATTCATGGGCAGCGGGCTTACAAGTGTAATTGTACCGGAAAATGTTTCTGAATTGGGCGCCCGCTCTTTTAAGAACTGTACTGACCTCGCTGCGGTCAGTCTGCCAGATAACTTCAACTTTTTCGGAAATCAGGCATTCAGCGGTTGTACTTCTTTGAAATCTGTCGTTTTGCCGAAAAATACATCCTATATCGGTTCGCAGGCATTTGCCGGCATCAGTATGGAAAAGGTGGATAGCCGCAATCCCGACGCTCCTTATGTCGAGGACGATGATGCTTTCTCTGCAGATACTTATGACAACGCTCAACTGCTCATTCCGTCAGGTGCCGATGCATCATATCGGGATGCTTCGGGCTGGTCGTCTTTCAAAAACTGTGGAATTACTACCGCTGTCGGCGAAATCATTTTCGGCAACAGTGGTGATGGCGCGGAGTATTACAACATGCAGGGAGTCAGAGTGACAGCACCGTCCTCAGGCATTTACATACGCTGTTTCGGCAACCGTACCGAAAAAGTCATAGTCAGATGATCCCCTCTCAGAGGCCGTAGTGTGAAAATTCCACTCCCCCGCAGTCAAAACGAGGCAATCGGAAAACAGTATGCTGCTCATATAGGTATTGAATGTAAAAACGCAATGCACCCTGTTTCCCGATTGCCCGTCCTGTCATGTTAGACACTCTATTGGTTTCCTGAGTTAGCTCAGCTTTTCCGGGTGGCCGGAGTGCGTTGTCCTGTCGCCGTAGTCGGGCATTGCGCGTGGTGATGCCGTATCCTGGGCGTTGCGGTTATGTTTCGGTTTCGGCATCTTGAGCTTGAATTCGTCGAATCCCTGACCGTATACGCCGTTGACGTTGGCCTGCGTGATGAATGCGTCCTTGTCGATTGACTTTATGATGCGGTGTATCGTCACCGACTCAATCTTGCGGCACATCACAAGCAGCACCTTCACATCCTGCTTGCTGTACCAGCCCATGCCGTTGAGCACCGTGCAGCCGCGGTGGGCGTCGTTGTTGATGGCAGTGGCAATCTCCTCCCAGTGGTGGGGCGAGAATATGATGAATTGTACTGCCTGGCGGTTGGTATTGATGGTCTGGTCGGCCATGAGCGACACCACAAGGAGTACTACAAAGCCGTAGACCAGTCGCTCGATACCTTCGTCAAGACCGAATATCAGCAGCGACGACGATATGATGCAGAAATCGCAATATTGCATAGTGCGGCCTACCGACACATTGGTTTTCTTCGCCATGATTGCGGCGACAATATCCGTGCCGCCCGTCGACCCGTTGTGCACGAACGCAAGCCCCAGACCGATGCCGCACATCATCGAACCGATAATGATGCTCATGAACGTCTCTCCCTTGAGCAGCGGCTCGGGAAACAGCGGCATAAGCACACCGATTGCTATCGACACTACCGTCACGCCGAATATTGTCCTGATTACGAATGTCTTGCCTACAATGCGGTAAGCGATTGCAAGAAGCAGAATATTCAGCACATACATTGTCACTGCCACCGGCACACCGAAGCCGAATATCTTTTCCGTGGCATAGAATACCACCTGGCCCGCACCGGCCATACCTCCGGTAATGACCCCGAACGGCGCTATGAAAGCCGAAAACCCAAGACCGTAAAGCAATATGCCAAAGACAATGAAGAAATAATCCTTGGCCCCGACCCATATTTTGTGATTGTTCAGTTTCATCTGATACAGATTAATAAAGTCTATCACAAAGTTAAGACATTATTTTGCAATTTTATTTAATAATACACATTTTTTACCAATTACATCCCGATTTTTTCAGCCATGTCAGCACCCACACTGCAATCACCACAACCGGTATATACCACATGCCCGTTCCGCCTTTCCCCTCCGTCTTGCTACTGCTCTCGGAGGCGGCATGCAGGATGCCGGCTGTAGTGCTGTCGGCTTTGCAGTGCTCCGTCTGCTCCGTCACGGCATTTTCCCGCCTCTCCCTTGCCAGCCGTTCACCTCTTACCGTGACTGTTGTCCCCGTCTCGCCGTCATGTACCACAATCTCCGGCCGTTCAACTACTATATTGTCAATCCGCTCCAGCATTGCGTCAAAGCTGACATTTCTCTCCACACGAATCGCGGCCTCATCTCTCATATCCACATTTGCCGACTCCGCGGCCTGATGCTTCGCCCTGCAACCAATAGCACCAAAAAGACATGTCCCCGCACTTAATCCAATCAAAATCCATCTCATAACTAATCCTCCAAAATATTCGTTACAACCCCGTAAAGTCAGACCTGTCCGACATGTCCGACCGGTCTGACTCGTCCGACTTATCCTTCTCCGAATTCCCTCCTTGCGTCAAAGCACGGGCACTCCTTGTTCGCGAAATCGCGGTGACCGTACACCCTCGCTCCCGGATAACGCTCCTTAAGCTCCATAATCAGTTGCGTGAGCGCCACGCGCTGCTCATCGGTGCGCGTGTCAAGCGCCGCCTTGCCGTCAGTTGACAGTCCGCCCACGTAGCATACGCCTATTGACCGTGCATTGTGCCCCTTGCAGTGTGCGCCGGTTTCGCTTTCCGTACGCCCCCGTTCAATCCTCCCGTCAAGTCCCACCACATAGTGGTAACCGATGCATCTGAACCCGCGCTCGCGGTGCCAGCGGTCAATATCCGCCGCTTTTACCTCGCGCCCTCTCGGCGTGGCGCTGCAATGTACTATTATCTCATCAATCTTTCTCATGACCGGTTATTTTATAAGTTTACGTATCATTTCCCTCAGTTCCCCGATATTTTCGCCAAGTTCAAGCAGCTCCCTGACATCGTTGCGTATCGCTTCCTTGTCGTGCGTCGTCTCCATTACCGACTTGAGTTCGCAGAACACGCAGTATGCCCCGAACACCATCGTCAGCACCGGCAGTCCCACTACCGCCGAAGCGATAACATCAATGCACGACAGACACATCATCGGCAGAAAATAATTCATCGCCTTACGGCACGTACGCTTATATCCGCGTGAATTTATAGCGTGCCCCGACTTGCGCGACTTCCTGACGCCTGTCACCAGGTCTACGGCCATCGCCACTACCACGAGCACGTACGTAAGCACAATCCACATCCCGTGCTCAAAAAAATGTTCCATCAGAAATTCCTTCATGACCACATTCCGATTTTATTGGTTAATAATTGGTTAATAATTGCTCCTGCTGATTTTATATACCGCAAAATTACACCCCTCACAAAATCAAAATGCGCCAAATTCATACACCATCTCCCACTCAATTCCCTAATGACCCTAATGACTTTAATGACCTTAATGACCTTATCAACCTTACTAACCCTACCGAGTGATGACGCGTAAGCGGAATAAAAAAAGAGCTTCAGCGACCGCAGCCGCTGAAGCTCCTAATACTCTCGTTATAACCTCTTATTTCCTATATTTCTCCGACTGCGCCTTAATCAGTTCCGTATCCGAGAAATAATTTATATGCATCGCGCTGCGCACGTCGTCAAGTGTCTTGGCCGCAGCCTCGCGCGCCTTGATTGAACCCTTGTGGAGTATATCGTACACCATCGGAATGTCATTCTCAAACTGAGCGCGGCGTTCACGTATCGGAGCCAGAGTTTCCTCCAGGATATTGATAAGCAACTTCTTGACAGTACCGTCGCCCAGTCCGCCGCGTGTATAGTGCTCTTTCATCTCGTCAAGGCTTGCATATTGCGGCGCGTATTTCGCGAAATGCTCCGGAGTGGAGAACGCGTCGAGATATATGAACGGGCAGTTACCTTCGAGATGTCCCGGATCCTCAATATTGAGGTGCAGCGGGTCGGTATACATGCTCTTCACCTTCTTGGCCACCTCTTTTGCAGTGTCCGACAGATAGATGCAGTTGCCGAGCGACTTCGACATCTTCGCTTTGCCGTCGGTACCCGGCAATCGCATGCACACTTCATTGTCGGGAAGCATTATTTCCGGCTCCACGAGCGTCTCCCCGTAGATATTGTTAAAGCGGTTCACGATTTCGCGTGTAAGCTCAATCATCGGAGCCTGGTCCTCACCCACAGGCACGGTCGTTGCGCGGAACGCCGTGATGTCCGACGCCTGACTGACCGGATAGCAGAAAAATCCTACCGGAATCGACTGCTCAAAATTGCGCATCTTGATTTCTGTCTTTACTGTCGGGTTACGCTGCACGCGCGACACCGTCACAAGGTTCATGTAATAGAACGCCAGTTCGGCCAGTTCCGGCACCTGCGACTGTATGAAGATTGTCGTTTTCTCAGGGTCGATGCCTGCCGCAAGATAGTCGAGCGCGACCTCAATGACATTCTGACGCACCTTCTCGGGATTGTCGGCATTGTCGGTGAGAGCCTGCGCATCGGCAATCATGACATATATCTTGTCAAACTCCCCTGAATTCTGAAGCTCGACACGACGTCGCAACGAGCCTACATAATGTCCCAGATGCAGTTTACCGGTGGGACGGTCGCCGGTGAGAATTATTTTTTCCATATTCATTTATTTTTCTTGCCACAAAATTAGTATTTTTTCTTAACTTTACCGTAAATAATGGTGCTTAAGTTATTGTCAATAGATGGAAAATAAACTTGTATCGGGAGCTATCGGAGTGTTTGACTCGGGCTATGGCGGCCTTACCATTTTAGAGGGATTGCGCGCCGCTCTTCCGCAATATGACTACATATATCTTGGCGACAACGCCCGCGCGCCATACGGCGTCCGCTCTTTCGAGATTGTCTACCGCTTCACCCTCGAGGCCGTGCAATATCTATTCGGACAGGGATGCCCGCTGGTAATCCTCGGTTGTAATACCGCTTCCGCCAAGGCACTGCGTACCATTCAGCAGAACGACCTCCCCTCTATGGCCGACCCCACGCGCCGCGTACTCGGCGTAATCCGTCCGACGGTCGAAAAACTCGGCGAAATAAGCCGTTCGGGGCATATCGGCGTATTCGGCACCCCCGGCACGATAGCCAGCCGTTCCTACGACATGGAGGTAGCCAAACTCTATCCTGATTATTCCGTTACGGGCCACGCGTGCCCGATGTGGGTTCCACTTGTCGAAAACCGCGAATCCGCAAGTCCCGGTGCCGATTACTTCGTGAAGCAGGAAATCGAACGCCTTTTCGACGCCGACCCGCTGATTGACACTGTCATACTCGGCTGCACCCATTATCCCCTCCTTCTCGGCAAAATCCGCAAATACATCCCGCGCGGTGTCTCCCTCGTCCTGCAGGGTGAGATTACAGGTGCTTCTCTTGCCGACTATCTCCGCCGTCATCCCGAAATGGAACGCCGCCTCTCCCGCAACGCCGGCTGCCGCTACCTCACCACCGAAAGCGCCGACCGCTTCAGCGCGATGGCCTCCGTGTTCCTCTCCACCGACATAAAGGCTGAGCACATCCTCCTCGGCTGACAACCGCGATTTCCCCGATTTATCTCGATAAATCAAGATTAATCCTGAGCAATCCCGATTAGTCCCGATTAATCCCGACCACCCGGCCTTACCCCCGCTTCGACGCCGCAAGCGTCAGCACGCTGACCTTCACCCCGTTTGCTCCGGCCTGTACAGCCTTTGCCGCGGCAAGCAAAGTCGCCCCCGTGGTAATCACATCATCCACCACAAGCAGATGCTTCCCGGCAAGTTCCTCCCCATGTACGGTCACAATCTTCCCCTCCATATTGGCCGCGCGTTCCACCGCGTTCTTGCGTGTCTGGGTAGAGTGGGGGAGTGCTTTCAGGTTGTCGCCGCATTTTATACCGGTTACTTCGCTGATGCCCTCCGCTATCTCCTCGCTTTGGTTGAATCCGCGCCGCCACCGTTTCCGCCAATGCAGCGGTATGGGCAATATCATGTCAATCCCCTCGAAGAACCCTTCTGCGGCAAGTTCCGCGGCAAACATTCGCGCAAGTTCACGGTCAATCGACGGGCGCCCGTTATATTTAGCATGCTGTATCAGCCGTGCGTACGGACTCTCCTTGATATAGTGGAACATCGCCGCCGCACGCTCAATAGGTACTCCCGGAGCTGCCAGACGCTTGTGCAGTTCGCTGAAACTGTCACGGTGATAGCCGGTCCGCGGCATGTCATACAAGCAATGCAGACACAGCAGCCGCTCTCCGTCCACAAGCGAGCGCCCGCAGCATTCGCACACCGCGGGAAACACCGCCTCCCCGAGCCGGTTCAGAAACCCCTGTATTATCCCCGTAAAACGCATTCTCACTCCCTGTTTTCTGCCATATACATTTTTATGGCGCGCACCGTCAGGTCGCTCTCATATCCGCGCCCTATCGCGTAGCGGTACAGCTTGTTGCGGTCATCGTAGCTGCTCAGGTCGAGTGCTGCGGCCTTGCGGTCGACAAGATGGCGCAGATTCTCGAAATATATCTCGGGGTCAATCTCCTCCATTGCCTCCTCCACGGTGTCGCGCGGTATCCGCTTGGCTGCCAAAGCCATTGCTATCTTGCGGCGCCCGTAGCCCGAAAACCGGTAACGGTCGCGCACGAACGACCGTGCAAACCGCAGGTCGTCGACAAAGCGGTTGTCAATCAGTCCGTTGATTATATCTTCGGCTACGTCGCCCGTTATGCCCCATCCCCGCAGTTTTGTCATCAGTTCGTAGGTGCAATGCTCGGCACGCGCGCACAGCGACTCCAGCCGCACCGTGGCATTCTCTTTCGATATCGGTTTACGTCGTTGCATCATACTCAGCGTCGGGCTATTATGAAACGGTCGGCTTTCTGCATGTCTTTCTCGATGTCGACTTCTTGAAATCCGTGTTCGTGCAGCATTGCGGCCAACTCTTTGGAAAACAACGGATTGATTTCAAGAAATAGCGTGCCCTTATCGTCAAGCCGCTTTTCTGCAATCCAGGCAATGGCGCGATAGAACACCAGCGGGTCATCGTCCGGCACGAAAAGCGCCGTAGCTGGCTCATGTTCAAGCACATTCCGCTCCATTCCCGCCGCCTCGCGCTGTGCGATATAAGGAGGATTGCTCACAATGATGTCATACCTCTCTCCGAGTGCGGCTACCATCTCATCGGTATCCAACATATTGCCCTGAATAAAATTGACTTTGACCTTAAGTCCCGCGCTGTTGCTGCGTGCCACCTCAATGGCCTCTTCTGAAATATCGACGGCTGTAACCTCCTTCGGAAAAGGCAGATGCCGCGCAAGGGCTATGGCGATGCACCCCGAACCGGTACCTAAATCGAGCACACGCAGGTCGCTGTCGTTACCGTAGCGGTCAACAATCATATCGACAAGCTGCGCCGTCTCAGGCCGCGGTATAAGCGTAGCCGGAGTCACATTGAAATCCATCCCGTAGAAATGTGCTTTCCCGAAAATATACTGTATCGGTTCCCCATCGAGCAGCCGTCCGACCGTTGCCTCGACCCGCCCTTTAAGGAAATCGGTCACTGTCTCATTGCCGTGGATTATGGTAGCTGTCTTGTCCCACCCCTTAATCCGTAGCATCATCTCGTCAATCATAGCCGCAGCCTCCCGCACCCCATACTCCGCGGCAAGCCTTCCACGCGCCTCCCGCATCATCTCCTCTACTGTCATAATCATATCCTCCATAATATGCAAAAATAATAAAAATCCCCGAATATATTTATCCTGTGATGATGTTACCGAACTCTAATTTTAAACCGCGGTTAAAAACCGCGACTACTATATGCTTGATTTGTAGGATGCTTAGCGTAGTAGCCGCGGTTTTCAACCGCGGAATGTTGAGTCATGTAACACCGCTGTCCCTCTCAAACCATTCATTGTACATAAATATGTCCCATTCTTCGTAAAAATTGTTAAATTTTCATGACTTTCAGCAACTTATTGATATTTCTCATGTCATATCTTGTAAATAATCATTACCTTTCGTTTCTCCTATGTATGACTGACGCAACTTGATTACCCCGCATAAAACTTTTGCATTATGATAAAACGTTTCTTATTTATTTTAGCCGCATTTATCCCTTTCATTATGAGTGCACAGAAATCAAAAAACAGCGCACCCGACTTCGCCTATCCCAAGCAGGTGATCAAGGATGCCGACGCCATGCTCGACAAGGCGCTCCGTGCCGGCGACGGCACCGCCGTGGTCGACGCCCTTATCCGTTCCGGACTGGCGCAGACTGCCATCTCACCCGACTCCCTACCGTCGGTAATCTACCGCATCGAGGGTGTTGCCGCCAAAGAGAAAGATGCTGTCACCCACGCCCTTCTCGACCTCCTTCTTGCCGACATATATACCCAATACTACGACGGCGACAGCTACAATCTCAACCGCCGCCCGGCTCTTGCCACCCCCGGTACAGACATAACCCTGTGGAGCGGAAAGGAGTTCAAGGACAAGATCGTAGAGCTTTACAACCACGCGCTCACCCACGCCGACGCTCTCAAAAAAGCCCGTATCACCGACTATTCCGCTGTCATCGACTGCGATAAGGCCGACGCGATATTCTACCCAACGCTGTTCGACTTCGCATCGCTGCAGGCCGTCGACGGCATTTCGGGTCTGACAGACGAGTCCCTTCAGGTTCTCTCCCCCATATTCCTCTATGACATCAGATTGCGTGTGCCCAACGTGCTCGCCAAGCCCTCGCGCGATGCAATCGAAATAGCCAACCGCTGGGTCGACGCCGGTCAGGGCGCGCCCCGTGTCGCCGCATTGCTCACCCGCTACGAAATGCTTGAGGATTACGTGGTTGAAGATGATACCGAAGAAGATGACGCCGGCGAAGAGTTGACTACCCCGCTCATGCGTCTGTACGAGGAAAACAGGAGTACCCCCTACGCCGTAGAATTCCTCATCGACGAAAACCTGTATGCCCTGAGTGCGGGACAGAAAACCGCTCTCTACCGCGCCCTCAGAGATTTCGAGGCCTCCAATCCGTCTTACTTCCGTATCAACGCTGTGAAAAATATCCTTGCCGATCTTTCGCAACCCTCCGTCCGATTGCAGTTCCCCGCTCAGGTGGCCCGCGGCAAGGAGTTCAAGGTTGATGTCAGCATGAGCAACGTCGCCTCTACCGAATTGCTCGTTTACCGCGTGAAAAATCCGCGTCCCGGCTACAACGACGGCAGCTACAGCCTCAAAGACTGTGCGTCGGCTCCCGTGACCCGCATTCCGGTGAAATCCGACGGCGTGATTCCGTTCACCGACAAAAAGGAAGTGTCCCTGACACTCGACGAATACGGCGTATATATCCTGACTTCGTCGCTCAAAAAAAACGGACAGCGTAACTGGTACACACCCGTCTACTGTTCCGATATGGCGCTCCTCGGCACAAATGGCACCGACCTGCTGCGCGTATTCGCAGTCAGCGGCCTCGACGGTGCCCCTGTCGGCAGTGCCGATGTCACCACTTACCGCTACGACAATGGCGTCCCGGTCAAGCTCCGCACCCGTGAGACAGGAGCTGACGGCTACGTCGACCTCAACAAAGGCAATCTCCGCAACATATTCATCCACGCCGTAAAGGGCGACGACCGCTACGGCGCCGGAATGACCGAATATCTCTACGATTACCGTGGCGAAAACAGCGCCACGACTGCATTCATACGCACATCGCTCGCCATCTACCATCCCGGCGATACCCTCGATTTCGTGGCCGTGGTCTACAACTACTCCGGCAACACCCGTACTCTCGTGAAGAATACCGAGCTGAAGGCCATACTCCGCAACCCCAACTACGTGGCCGTCGACACTGTCGATATACGCACCGACGACTATGGCCGTGCTTCCGCCCGCTTCACCCTTCCTGACGAAGGACTGACCGGATACTTTATGATCGGTATCCTGAATCCGGCTACAAAACGCCAGATTGCAAGCGAGAGCGTAATGGTAAGCGACTACAAACTGCCTACCTACGAGGCTAAAGTCGACAGCGTCATCGTCAACGACGCCGACGGCTCAGTCACCGTGCTCGGCAAAGCCGCCACCTACAGCGGTTTCCCCGTGCAGAACGCCATAGTCGAAGCCTCCCTCTCCGGCATGCAGCGCGTGTGGTGGCGCAGCAACACAGTGAAATTCCATACCGATACGCTTTCGACCGACGCCGACGGCGCTTTACGCTGGGTGCTGTCGAAAGAGGTACTCAATCAATCCCCCTTCCGCGGCGGACGATATGAGGTGTCATTTACCGTTACCTCCCCCTCGGGCGAAAACCGCTCCTGTCGCGATGACTTCTCGCTAAGCAAGCAGGCGTATATCTCCGTCGACGACAACGGCTGGTTCCCTGCCGCCAACGACGCTCGCCTCGGCATAGCCGTATTCAATCCTCTCGGCGAGAAGATTGAGTCTCCCGTGCATCTGACATTCAAGGATAAAGACGGCAAGGAATATGAATTTGACGCGGTAAGCCGCAACGGTTTCGCCGTGGCCGACCTCGGCAACCTCCGTTCCGGCTGCTATGACCTGACAGTCAGTGCTGTCGGCATAGACGCCAAATCTGTTGAAGCCGACGTTGTCGTCTATAATTCCGGCGACATGACATGCCCCGTAGCTTACGGTATATGGGCTCCCTCCGCTTCGGTCAAGGCCAAAGCTACCGACCGCAAGGCTGAAATCGTCTACGGCATTCCGGCCGAACAGCCCCATGTGCTCATGACTGTGTACCGCGGAACCAATCTCATCGAGCAGAAATGGATTGACGCCCGCAGCGGCATGAACCGCCTCACGGTGAACGTACCCGATTCGCTCGCCGAAATGTCGGTACGCCTGTCGTCGGTCAACAATTTCTCCGAATGGTCCCGCATGTTCAAGGTCACTGTCGACAATCCCGATGCCACCCTCAAGGTGAAAGTCGAGCACATGCGCGACCGCCTCAACCCGCTTGCCGACGAGACAATCACCGTAAAAGTCACCAACGGAGCAGGCAAAGGTGTGGGCGCAGCCCTCATTCTCGACATGTATTCCAAGGCTCTCGACAACCTTGCCACGCAGTCATGGACATTCAGCCCCTCATCGGGCTACATCGGAAGCCTCTCACTTGACAACAACCTGCGCGGTTTCGGGTCCAACGACTTCTCATCTTCGGTCAAGTCGCTCACGGTTCCCTCGTTAGGCTCGCCTTCATTCAACTTTTACGGCCTGTCGTGGAGCGGCTACGGCCGCAACGGCATGGTTTTGTATAGCGTTCGTCAATCAGCTCCGCGTGCGATGAAGATGGAAAGCGTCACTGACGAAATGTACGTTGAGGAGGAAGTTGCTGATTTAGGCGCTGTCTCCGAGCATAAAGAAGCACTTTACGGTTCTGCTGCCGGCGTTGTCGAGAATACAGACGGAGCGCTTAAAGAAAGTGTGGTTATAGCCTACGGTACCGCCGCTGTTGCAGAAGTCCGGGAGCAATACCGTCCCGCCGAAGTGCCGCTCGCGTTCTTCGCTCCGATGCTCTCGACCGATGCCGACGGCACCCTGACATACTCTTTCACCGTGCCCAACGCCAACACTACCTGGGTGCTCAACGCATTGGCTTATACCGACCTTCTCGCTACCGGACTTGACATGCGCGAAGCCATCGCGTCGAAGCCTGTCATGGTCGAACCCAACATGCCCCGTTTCCTCCGCACCGGCGATGTGGCCGACATCCGTGCCACGGTCATGAATTCCACCGACGCGCCCGCTTCCGTGACCACGACTTTTGAAATCCTTGATTCCGCAACGGGCGAAATCGTCGGCACTCAGTCTGTCGACTCGGAAATCGCTCCCCGTCAGTCGGCCACGGTGAAATTCTCAATCGCTGCTCCGGCTACGCCCGGCGCGATGATGGTACGCGTCAAGTCATCTACCGAAAGCTACAGCGACGGCGTCATGACGCTGCTCCCCGTTCTCTCATCGTCACAGCCTGTCATCGACGCTTCGACATTCTATCTCGCTCCCGACCAAAAGGAACTCTCCCGAGAGCTTCCCGCTCCGTCGGCCGACTCCAAGGTCACCCTCTCGTTCTGCGAGAATCCCACATGGGAGGTAGTCTCGGCTCTCCCCGGCCTGCGTGCCGACGATGCCGCCACCTCTCTCGCCGCATCGGCCCAGATATTCTCGGCTGCCGTTTCTCGCTACGTGCTCAGCCTCAATCCCGCCATCGAGCCTGCCCTCAAGGAGTGGCTTGCCTCGGGCAAGGAGGGGGAGATGCTCTCCATGCTCAACCGCAACGACGACCTCAAGCAGCTCGTGCTCGCCGCTACCCCCTGGGTGCAGGATGCCCAAAGCGACGAGGAGCGCATATCGCGTCTCGCCCTGCTCTTTGACAGCAAGGAGATTGACAGCAGCATAAAGTCGGCTGTCAGAAAGCTTGAAAAAATGCAGCGCGACGGGGGCGGCTGGTCATGGACCGACAACTATGACCGTCCCTCCGAATGGGCGACCATGCTTATCCTCAATAACTTCGCCGAACTCCGCCAGCTCGGTTGCTGCCCCTCGCAGCTCGACGGCATGGTGAAGAAGGCGCTGAAATATATCGACGCCGAGGTTGCCAAAAATTACGCTCGCTACCCCGAGAGCGATTATTCCTACTATACCTACGTGCGCTCCCTCTACCGCGACGTCCCGATGTCGACCGGCGCGCAGAAAGCCTACAACGCAACCGTGCAGCGTACGCTGAAAGACTGGAAGAAGTCGTCCACTCCTGCCAAGGCCGCCGATGCCCTCATGCTCTACCGCAATGACTACAAGGAGGTTGCCCGTCAGATACTCGCCTCAATCCGCGAATACGCCGTTTCGACTCCCGAGCTTGGGATGTGGTGGGATTCTGTCGACGGCAGCAGCTGGCGCTCGCTCACCGCTGTCGGCCAGACCGCCTTTATCCTCCAGGCTTTCAACACTATCGAACCCGGATGCGCTGAAATCGACCCCATACGCCAGTGGCTTATCCTCAACAAGATTGTACAGGACTGGGGCACATCGGTCGACGCTTCGGCCTGCGTGGCCGCCATACTGCAGTGCGGTTCCTCATGGCTCAACCGTCCCGGCGACGCTGTCATCACTGTTGATGGCAAACGCCTCGAAGCTGACCGCATGGACCGCCTGACCGGTCAGGTCATTGCCGCCATTCCCGACGCCAAGGGCGAACTGAAAATCACCCGCACCGCCGAGGGTCCCGCATGGGGCGCTGTCGTATCGCAGTCCACGCAGGTGATGAAAGATGTCAAGGCGCACTCCATCCCCGAATTGTCGGTAAGCAAGGAACTTTTCGTCCGCACCGACAAGGGCTGGGCTCCCGCCGAGACATTCTCGGTAGGACAGGTAGTCAAGGTACGCCTCGTCATGAAGTCGATGCGCGACATGGACTATGTAACCCTCGTCGACAACCGTGCCGCAACGTTCGAGCCGGTAATTCAGACTCCCCGTCCCGTCTACTGCGACGGCCTCGTGTTCTACCTCGAAAACCGCGACGCGGCCACCAACCTCTTCATCGACCGTATGCCCAAAGGCCAGTACGTCATCGAGTACGAGATGAACGTCAACAATGCCGGCACCTACTCCTCGGGCATAGCCACCCTCCAGAGCCAGTACGCCCCCGAAATGACCGCCCACTCCGCCGGCACCGCCCTCACAGTCACCGACTGACCCGGCCATCCATTACCGGCAGCGCCATAGTTTCAGTCCCGACTGATTCCCTCTAAAGTCGGACTCGTCCGACAGGTCCGACCTGTCCGACGGGTCCGATAGTTTTTCTCACGACACTGCGGTGTAATGGAATATTGCCGTTTTTCGCATCATTCGTGCTATTTTTTAGATTAAACTAACACTGAATTTACTACGATTGTCAGTATCTTTGCATTATCCAAACTTACCTAACATAAAATTTTACCAATGAAACTATTTACAATTGCGGCCGCGCTTCTGGCCGCACTATCTGCTACGGCGCAGTCACATATCGATGATTTGCGCCAACGTCTGCTTTCCGGTGACAAGGACTATGTATTCGTCGTGGCTCACCGCGGCGACTGGCGTTCGGCTCCAGAAAACTCGGTAGGCGCCATAAAGAGTGCCGCCGACAAAGGTGCCGACATGGTCGAAATCGACATCCACAAGACCAAGGACGGCCAGTTCGTGCTGATGCACGACGGCAACATCGACCGCACGACCAACGGCCACGGCAACATCTCCGACATGACGCTCGAGCAGCTCAAATCCTACCGTCTGCGTTACTCCGACGGCAACCTTTCCGACGAGACCATCCCGACCCTCGAGGAGGCGCTGCTTGCCTGCAAGGACCGTGTGCTCGTCAATATCGACAAAGGTCACGATTACCTCGCTGAAATCTCTCCGATAATCCAGAAAACCGGTACCGAGGACCACGTTGTGCTCAAAGGAAGCAACTCCGTCGCCGATGTCAGGAACAAGCTCGCAGGCTACGAAAACATCATATTCATGCCGGTGGTAAATCTCGAAAACAGCTCGGCAAGCGGCTATGTGTCAAGTTTTCTCACGGAATACGGCCCCGCGGCCATCGAGGTGCAGTTCTCAAAGGACAATGTCGCAGGCATGAGCCTCATTCCCACCATAGTGGACAGCGGTTGCCGCGTATGGGTCAACACCCTTTGGGAAAGCCTGTGCGGCGGCCATGAGGACGAGAAAGCGATGCGCGACCCCGACGCTAACTGGGGCTGGGTGCTCGACCGGGGCGTCACGATAATACAGACCGACCGCATCGCCGAACTTATCAACTATCTCAAATCAAAAGGGCTGCGCGGCCGCGGCAACTGAGCGCGGCAGGATTGCCATGTGGCCGAACAGTACGGCAACCTGAAAATATCCGCACAATATCTTTGAAAAATTGCGATATTGACTAACTTTGTGTCCGGATAGTTGTTGTCTGATATGAGGTAAGCGTAATTATGCGCTTACAGAGATAGTTCAAGAAAACCTCCCGCAGTTAAATGACAACTTCAATTCATTGCCCGTTATGCTTAGATTTTATTCTCTGTTGTTTGTTTTGGCGTCATTTGCCGGTATCTTTTTTCCGCTTTCCGAGGCCATAGCCTCCCCCAAATACGAGATGCGCGGGGCGTGGCTTGTCACTGCCTATGGTATCGACTGGCCTTCGTGTCAGGGTGCAAGCCGTCAGGTGGCGCTGACGCAGCAGAGCGAACTCGATTCGATACTTGAGAATCTCCACCGCGCCGGCATCAATGCCGTATTCTTTCAGGTGCGCCCTATGGCCGACGCTCTTTATAACTCCTCCTACGAGCCATGGTCGGGCTATCTTACCGGCAACCGCGGCACCGCCGCCTGCTACGACCCGCTGAGCCGGTGCATCGAGCGCTGCCATGCCCTCGGCATGGAGTGCCACGCGTGGATTAACCCGTTCCGCGTAGGCACCCGACGCCCCTCCACATCGCTCGATGTCGTGACGCGCGATCTGTGGATGACCAACCGCGTGGGCAAATCCACGATGACTATCTTCAATCCCGCCCTCGACGAGACGCGGCGCCACCTTTGCAATATCTGCCGCGAGATAGCCACCAACTACGATATAGACGGCATCGTGTTCGACGACTATTTCTACAATCCCGAATTCATACCCGAGGACGAACGTGCAGCCGACTGGAAATACTACGTTGCCGCCGCCGAGGCCGGGCAGTCGATGGCCGACTGGCGGCGCGCCAACATCAACCGCGCCATAGCCGATGTCTACGCCATGCTGAGCACTGTCAAGGACGGCAAGATACGGTTCGGCGTATCCCCGCAGGGCATAGCCGGAGCCAACGGCGTGTATGACTGCGAGGGCGTGCCGTCGCTACCCTCCTACGGTGTCGTTACGGCCGACAGCCAGTACGACAAGATATACTCCGACCCCGTCAACTGGCTCAAGGAGGGACTTGTCGACTATATTTCGCCGCAGATTTACTGGACCACCGACAACCGCCGCCACCCCTATGGGGGGCTGTCCCGATGGTGGAACGACGTGGCCGAGATGTACGGGCGCCACTGTTTCCCGAGCCAGACCATAGCATCCTTCGCCAAAAACAATACTCCCGACCAGTGGAACGAGACATTCCGCCAGATTGAGCTTAACCGTGAGTATTCATTCAACTACGCTCCCGGCGCGGTGCTCTACTCGGCGCGTTATATCGCCGGAAAGTATGGCCCCGGATTCGGCAAGGCTCTCCACGAAAAGATTTTCAAGGCACCGGCACTCGTGCCCCCGATGCGCTGGAAGGGAAAAAGCCACCATCTTGAAGTGACCGGTCTGTCGCTAAGCAAATCGGGGCGCCTTGAGTGGACGGCGGCCGACGATGCCCGCTACGTCGTTTACGCTATACCCGACGATGTCGATGACGCCGACGCGCAGTCACCGGGCGCCGACGGTATAGATTCCACCTATATCCTCGCTGTCACCTACGACACCTCATACACTCTCCCCGCCAAATACCGCAAAGGTTACCGCATTGCCGTAACCCCCTATGACCGCTACGGCATTGAGTGGCAGCCCACCTACCTGTAGCCCGTTAGCGGGCGGGGCGTTGAAAAACTGAACCTTCCGCGGTTAAAAACCGCGGCTACTATGCAATGACTCTTGATAATCAGCTATGTAGTAGCCGCGGTTTTCAACCGCGGTCAGCTGAAATCCGGTTCTGCAACACTCTCCCTATATTTTGTCTGTTTTCTTAAATATCAATTAACCCGACACTACTCATGGACTTCGACATCAGATACATGCGCCGTGCAATACAGCTGGCCAAATCATCAATGACCGATACCCACCCCAATCCCAACGTCGGAGCCGTAATCGTGGCCCGCGGACGCATAATAGGGGAGGGGTACCACCGCCGCTGCGGACAGCCGCACGCCGAAGTCAACGCCGTAGCCTCCGTGGCTCCCGACGACCGCCCGCTACTCGCCGAATCCACCATCTATGTCACCCTCGAGCCTTGCTCTCACTATGGCAAGACTCCTCCGTGCGCCCGCCTGATTATCGACAGCGGCATACCACGCGTGGTGATAGCCTGCGGCGACCCGTTCGACAAAGTGTGCGGCCGCGGGGTAGCCATGCTCCGCGATGCCGGCGTAGAGGTTGTGGAGGGCGTACTTGAGGATGAGGCACGCGCACTCAATCCCCGATTCTTCACCGCCCACAATTTGCACCGTCCGTTCATCACCTTAAAATGGGCGCAGAGCGCCGACGGATTCATGGACGCCGTGCGGCATCCCGATGAGCCGGCATTCATATTCTCCTCGCCGCTCGACTTCGCCCTCGTGCACCGCGAACGCGCCCTCCACGACGCCCTGCTCACCACCGCCTCCACGCTCATGGCCGACAATCCCCGCCTCGACGTGCGCCGCTGGGACGGCCCCGACCCCAAGGTCGTCGTCATCGACCGCCGCGGCATTATCGATGCCGCAACAGCCTCGCGCCTGCGCCTGTTCGCCGCCGGCACCCGACATATCATGTTGCTCACTCACCGTCCCCTGCAGCTTCCCGGAGTGGAAAGCATCCCCATCTCCTCCGACACCCCGTTGACCGAAATAATGTCGGAACTCTACCGCCGCGGCATCACCTCGATAATGACCGAATGCGGCCCCCGCATGCTTCAGTCGCTGATCGACGCCGGCCTCTACGACGCCGTCCGCGTATACACCTCCCCGCGAACCCTCGGCGACCGCGGCACCTCTCCCGCCACCGTGTTGTAATTTACTATAATAGGCTCAGGCCGAAATTGCAGTGCATGACAATATGACAATTGCAGGCTTTATTGTCCGCGGTTAATCATCGCTTTTAGCGCTTTGCTATGCAAAGAAACCGCGGCTACTACGTGATTGATTAATAGGGTGTTATAGTAGCCGCGGTTTTTAACCGCGGAAAGCGATATTAAATGGGAAGTGGAATATGCACTGTAATAGTGCGGGTTTTGTAAAACTGCTTGAATTCAGTAGTTTTGCAACACCCGCAGTGCTTGAATTATGTGTGTCGGATAGTTGATTGATAATGTTTTAAACGAAAAGAGGTTGATGCTTAGATGCCGTAGCGGAGTTTACGGTAGAGATTGTTGAACTCTGTCCCGTCTTCGCTTGCGTTGTAGTAGAATACCATGTTTGCGATAGCGGATCTATAACGGCTGCGCTGGCTGTCGGTCATCTTGTCTTCCATGGTATCGAGTGCTCCGCTGAGATTATGACGGTCATATTCCGCGCCTATCTCCTCGCTTGCCTTGTCGATTTCGATAGCTGTCTTGATGGCTTCTTCATCGAGAGCACGTACCTGAGGCTTGAGTGCTGCCTCCACGCTGTTTTCCCACTCCAGGGCGTCGAGCATCTTGTCGATGTCTCCCGATTTACCGTTGGAGATGAATGTCGACAGGTCGCCTGAAGTCACACTGCTGCTGCCGGTCGATGAGTCGCTCGATGATTTTTGATATTCCATGGCCTCAAGACCTTTTATCTCTTTTGCCTTTGCCATAAATTCGGGGAACGGCGTATCAAAGCCGTAATATTTGAGAGTGAGCACACACTCGGTGGCATTGTCGCCGTTCTGCAGGGCTTTCGACAGATTGCCAGAGCCGCTGAAGGTCAGCATGGTGCCGAGTTCATTGCCGTTTTCATCGTAGACACCGAATTTCGTATCAGAGGATAGCTCCTTGTCAACAATACCGTTGGCCTTTGCCTTTATTTCTACTACAGCAGCTCCGTCGGCGTAATTGAATGTATAGTCACCCGGTACAAGTAATATATCCCACTTCATGTCGCCGTCAGCGAACATGTTGTCGGTAATCTTTACTGTGGCCGTCCGGGAGATTGCGGCATCTTCCGATTGCTCGGATGCTTCGGATTCATTGTTGCCACTTTTGCTGCCGCCGCAAGAGGTGAAGCTTAAAAGCAGTGCGGCTGCTGTCATTGAATAAAAAATCTTTTTCATTACAAATAGGTTATTGGTTTATAAAAATACAAATAGGTTATTGGTTTATAATAAAATGTCGGGTATTGTCAAAACAGTTTGTGCTATTGACAGTGTATCAGCCTAAGATGTTGTCGGACATGTTGTTGATGGTGAAATTGAAGCACAGGTAGACTACGACGAGTTTGATTACGGTCGATGCCAGATAGACGGTAAATGCCGAAGCGGCGCGTTTGCCGGCCTCCTTGCTGTCCTTGTCGGTCATATACTCGAACAGCCATGCAAAGCCGTAGGGAAGGGCGAGCATGAAGATGATGCCTACAACAGCGCTGGCTTTCAGCGCGATAATCAGACCGATAAGTGAACCGATGAATGTGCCCCATTTGCCTCCCTTGCCGTAGGGGTAGAGCTTGGCTGCGAGTTGCGGCACATATTTGGCGTTGACTACCATGCTGACGACTACAAGGACAGCGCATAATGCAATGATACCCCACGAAATAGGCAGGTCGGCTGCGAATTTTGCGAGCAATAGACCGATGAAGGCCAACAGCGGGCCCGGAATTTTGTTGACGAAACACCCCAGAAAACCGAGGCACATCAGAAGAATAGCTACAATTGCCATAATGATTTGTGATTTAAATGGTTAATAAATAAAGTTAAAAGGGTCATGGTAAAGTAGAGGTTGTGGCAGGACACAACAATAACCGCCGGCAGAAAAAGTTCTGTCGGTGGCCGTACGGTTTAAAAAGAAAGTCGGGAAAATATGTATGTGGATACTGCCTGTCATACCTGTGTATGATTTAAAAATCGTGGCAGTACCCAGGCACGTAGAATTACGTATATCGAAAACGAATGGGCATTGGATATTTCCGATGAAATATCAATCGTTTCGGCATTGAATGCATCACAAAGATATATTAAATCCGTATACGTTGTTACTTTTATTCTGTTAATAAATGTTAATGGAAAAAATTCTCCGAGGCGAAGCTGCGTATCTCCCGCGGTGGGGCGTTTTCCATTCGGGAGCGCAAATAATTCCAAAAATAAAGATAATTAGGAGAGGCAAATTACTTTGTTTTACGTAAAAAATTTTTAACTTTGCATACGAAAAAAGAGGCAAACACCCGTATTTAGCCTTAATTCTGACGCTAACTGCCTGAATACACTGTATTTATGTTGCATAGCGCGATGGTTACAGCCTATCTGCGAAGTGCTCTGAAATGTTGTCTTTTTTAAGGATTTTTACGCCTTGCAGTCCATGGAAGGTGAATTTTTCTGTTTTGGGATAACAATTTTTCAGCCGGGGTCGGCCCTTTGTTCTGAAATAGCATAAAATAATCAATCTTTATATATGGTATCATTAGCAATATTCGGAATTGAAAACAACAGCATTCTTGCCCTTACGGCATTGCTGACCGGTATCGCATTGGTAGCGCTTGCAATGTTGATTGCCAAGCTGATTGGCCCGCGCTCCTTCAACCCGCAGAAGGGAGAGGCTTACGAGTGCGGTATCCCCACGCGAGGCAACTCGATGACCCGTTTCTCCGTGGGCTACTACCTCTATGCTATTCTGTTTTTGATGTTTGACGTCGAAGCTATCTTCCTGTTCCCGTGGGCAGTGCGTGTGCGCGACCTCGGTTCGGCAGGCCTTATCAGCATCGCCGTCTTCTTAGGTTTTCTCATACTGGGCCTGGCATACGCTTGGCGGAAAGGAGCTTTGTCATGGAAGTAAAGGAAGTCACCACCAAGAGCATGCCCTACGAGGCGTGGAAAGACAACGAATATATCGAGAAGCTCGTAAAGGAGCTTCAGGGGAGCGGTGCCAACGTGCTCGTCGGCACCCTCGACAAACTTATCAACTGGGGGCGGTCTAATTCTATCTGGCCACTTACTTTCGCCACCAGTTGCTGCGGTATCGAATTTGTGTCGCTCGGAGCGGCGCGTTTCGATATGGCGCGTTTCGGCTGGGAAGTAGCGCGAGCCTCGCCCCGTCAGGCCGACTTCATCATGGTGGCCGGTACGATTGTCAACCGCATGGCCCCGGTGCTCCGCCGTCTCTACGATCAGCTCGCCGAGCCTAAATACGTGATTGCCTGCGGCGGCTGTGCTATCTCGGGCGGCCCGTTCCGCAAGTCATACCATGTGGCCCGCGGCATCGAGGACATCATTCCGGTCGACGTGTTCGTGCCCGGCTGTCCCCCGCGTCCCGAGGCAATGATCTACGGCATCATGCAGCTGTCACGCAAAATCAAGGTTGAGAAATTCTTCGGAGGAGTCAACCGCCAGGAGCGTCAGCAGAAATTTTTTGAAGACCATCCCCTCGACTGATTGAGGCAACGGTGCTCCGATTCATAAAACCATCATTATTGTAAAAGAAACAATCAACAATATGGCCACTATACAGGATAAAATCTCAAAGCTGTTTCCCGATGCCGTTTTCGAGCAGGCCGACACGCTTCAGATTACTATTCCCGACGCCCGGCTCCAGAGCCTCGCACGCACCCTGCGCGACGACCCTGACCTGGCTTTCGACTTCCTCGTGACAATCGTCGGTATGGACTGGAAGGACTCGATGGGATGCATTTACTATCTCGCATCGTCAGCCCATTCACACACCGTAGCCGTCAAGGTATCGACCGCCGACCGCGTCAACCCGATGCTCCACTCCGTTTCCGAAATATGGACTATCGCCGAGATTTTCGAGCGTGAGGTCTACGACTTCTTCGGCATCGTGTTCATCGGCAACAAGGATATGCGCCGCCTTTTCCTCAGCATCGACTGGGTGGGCTATCCGCTCCGCAAGGACTACGACGCTTCGCCCGAGCTCAATCCCGTATCGATTGAGAACGAACGCCAGAGCGACGGCACCGACATGTATGTCGAGAATGCCGAGGGTAAAGTCGAGAAGAAACACCGCCTTATTTTCCAGAAAGATGACTTTGTAGTCAACATAGGCCCGCAGCACCCCGCCACCCACGGCGTGTTGCGCTTCCGCACCGCTGTCGACGGCGAGACAATCAAGAAAATCGACGTCTACATGGGTTATATCCACCGCGGAGTCGAAAAACTTTGCGAGGACCTGATGTATCCGCAGACCCTCCACTTCATGGACCGTCTCGACTATTTCTCGGCCCACAACTACCACCACGGCCTCTGCCTTTGCATCGAGAAGGCAGCCGGCATCGAAGTGCCCCGCCGCGCACAGGTCATCCGCGTCATCATGGACGAGCTTTCGCGTATCGCGTCGCACTGCCTGTTTATCGGTACGTTCTGTATGGACCTCGGCGCCACCACGATGCTCTTCTACGCCCTGCGCGTGCGCGAGCAGATACTCGACATCATGGACAAGACATGCGGCGCCCGCATGACATTCAACTATGATGTGATAGGCGGCGTGATGGCCGACCTCGACCCTGACTTCGTCAGCGACGTCAAGGCTCTCCTTGCCGTTCTTCCCAAAAACATCAAGGAATACAACAAGATATTCACCGGCAACGTCATCACCAAGAACCGTATGGAGGGCGTGGGCGTGCTTTCGCGCAAGGATGCCATCGACTACAGCGTCACCGGTCCTTCAGGCCGCGCTTCGGGCTGGGCGTGCGACGTGCGCAAGACCCACCCTTACAGCATCTACCCCGAACTCGACTTCGAGCAGGTGGTCATGGAGGAGGGCGACTCGATGGCGCGTTTCAAATGCCGCATGAAAGAAATCGAGCAGTCGGCCCACATCATCGAGCAGCTCATCGACAATATACCCGACGGCGACTACTGCGCCAAGGTGCCCAAAGTGCTTAAACTTCCTGTGGGACAGTGGTTCCAGATGGTCGAAGGCTGCCGCGGCGTCTTTGCAGTATATATCGAGAGCGACGGCTCCACCAAGCCTTACCGCCTGAAGATTGCGCCCCCGTGTCTGCCTCTCGCGGCCGTGGTCGACCATATCACCTCAGGCAACAAAATCGCCGACCTTATCACTATCGGCGGCTCGCTCGACTACATCGTGCCCGATATGGACAGATAATTCCGGCCGGGTCACAGTATTATAAAACGGAAATATAGTAATTATCAAATAAAGATAAAATCTTCATGTTTGACTTTTCTAACATAACAGGATGGATTCACGACCTGCTGGCTTCCTTCATGGCAAACTGGCTGGTGGTGCTGACCGAGTGCGTCCTCATAGGTGTCGGCCTGCTGCTGGCATATTCTCTGCTCGCTCTATTCTACATCTATTTCGAGCGCAAGGTGTGTGCGGCGTTCCAGTGCCGTCTCGGCCCGAACCGCGTAGGTCCTTTCGGCGTGCTGCAAAGTTTCGCCGATATGTTCAAAATCCTTATCAAAGAGCTTATCTGCCTCAAGCATACCGATAAATTCCTCTTTGCCCTGGCTCCCTATCTCGTGATAGCAGCCTCGATGCTCGCGTTTGCGGTGCTTCCGTGGGGCAGGGGACTTCAGGTTATCGACTTCAACATCGGTATCTTCTTCCTGATAGCCGTATCGTCGATCGGCGTGCTCGGCATACTTCTCGCCGGATGGTCGTCAAACAATAAGTTCACCCTTATCGGTGCGTTGCGTTCGGGCGCCCAGATGGTCAGCTACGAGCTCTCTATCGGCCTGTCGGTCATCACTATGGTGGCATTCGCAGGCACTATGTCGGTGACCGGTATCGTAGAGGCGCAGGGCGACTGCTGGTTCATCTTCTCGGGCCACATCCCCGCCATCATCGCCTTCATCATCTATATGATAGCAGGTACGGCCGAAACCAACCGCGGCCCGTTCGACCTTCCCGAAGCCGAGTCTGAGCTTACCGCAGGTTACCACACCGAGTATTCCGGCATTCACTTCGGTTTCTTCTACCTTGCCGAATACCTCAACCTCTTCATCGTTGCCGGCGTGGCTTCGCTGCTCTTCTTCGGCGGCTGGATGCCTCTGCATATCCCCGGCTGGGAAGGCTTCAACGATGTGATGAACTATATCCCCGGTCCTATCTGGTTTATCGGCAAGGCCGTGGCTCTCTCGTTCGTCATCATCTGGTTCAAATGGACATTCCCCCGTCTCCGTATCGATCAGCTTCTTGCTCTCGAATGGAAATATCTCCTCCCCATCAACCTTTTCAACCTCGTGCTGATGGTGCTGGTGATTGTCTACGGTCTCCACGGTCCGGTTGTCCCCGTGCAGTAAACGGCGGCAGTCTGTGACCACAGCGATGGTGTATTAAAACCCTAACCCTCAAAAAATACAGAAAAAACAGCAAAATAATCAGCGGTTATGAGCGAAACATACGGAAAAATAGCCCAAGTAATCGGCCCGGTAGTCGATGTCATCTTCGAAGGTGAGCAGAACGTACTTCCCCCGATTTACACTGCATTGAAAATCGACCGTCCCGACGGCTCAATGCTTATACTCGAGGTAGAGCAGCATATCGGTGAAGACACCGTGAGATGCGTGGCAATGGAGAGTACCGACGGACTGCAGCGCGGCATGCGTGTCGAGAACCTCGAACGACCCATCGCCGTTCCTACCGGCGGACAGGTCAAGGGCCGTCTGCTCAACGTCATCGGCGAGGCTATCGACCACCTTCCCGAGCTCGACCGCGACAAGCTCCGTCCCATCCACCAGCCCGCGCCCAAATTCGAGGACCTCACCATCGGTACCGAAATACTTTATACCGGTATCAAGGTGATTGACCTTCTCGAGCCTTACAGCAAGGGTGGCAAAATCGGTCTGTTCGGCGGTGCCGGTGTAGGCAAGACCGTGCTTATCATGGAGCTTATCAACAATATCGCCAAGGGTCACAACGGTTTCTCGGTGTTCACCGGCGTCGGTGAGCGTACCCGCGAGGGTAACGACCTGCTCCGCGAGATGATTGAGAGCGGCGTTATGAAATACGGCGAGAAATTCAAGGAAGGAATGGAGCGCGGCGAGTGGAACCTCGAGGATGTCGACATGAAAGAGGTGGCAAACTCACAGGCTACGCTGGTGTTCGGCCAGATGAACGAGCCGCCGGGCGCACGTCTGCGTGTGGCGCTTTCGGGTCTGACCGTTGCCGAGCAGTTCCGCGACCAGGACGGCGGAGGCAAGGAAATCCTCCTCTTCATCGACAACATATTCCGTTTCACCCAGGCGGGTTCGGAGGTATCGGCGCTTCTGGGCCGTATGCCCTCGGCCGTGGGCTACCAGCCTACGCTTGCCTCTGAGATGGGTGCCCTGCAGGAACGTATCACCTCGACCAAGAACGGTTCAATCACCTCCGTACAGGCCATCTACGTGCCTGCCGACGACTTGACCGACCCGGCACCGGCCACAACCTTCTCGTTCCTCGACGCCACGACCGTGCTTTCGCGTAAGATTGCCGAGCTCGGTATCTACCCGGCCGTCGACCCCCTCGAATCGACTTCACGTATCCTCGACCCCAACATCATCGGCGAGGACCACTACAATACCGCGCAGGCTGTCAAGCAGCTGCTCCAGAAGTATAACGAGCTTCAGGACATCATCGCTATCCTCGGCGTCGACGAGCTTTCCGACGAAGACAAACTCGTCGTGGCCCGTGCCCGCCGCGCGCAGCGTTTCCTCTCGCAGCCGTTCCACGTGGCCGAGCAGTTCACCGGTCTCCCCGGCGTGCTTGTGCCCCTGAGCGAGACAATCCGCGGCTTCAAGATGATACTTTCAGGCGAGATGGACCAGTATCCCGAGCAGGCGTTTCTCAATGTCGGTACAATCGACGACGCCATCGCCAAGGGCAAGAAGCTCCTCGCCGAAGTACAATAAGCCGGCCGGGAGTTACGTTAACATTATCAATAAACGAATACCAATAACAGCGATATGACACTGAAAATCATCTCAGCCACCGAAGTGCTCTTCGAAGGAGACGTTGACATGGTGACATTGCCGGGCGAAAAGGGACGCTTCACGGTGCTCAACAACCATGCGTCGCTTATCTCGACCCTCGTGGCCGGCGACATCGCCTACCGTCACGACTCCGTCACGTCGACCACACATATCGACGGGGGCATTGCTGATGTGGATAACAACCTGGTGTCGGTCTGCGTATATTAACTGTGATGAAACGACTCACCCTCATAGCATTACTGCTTATCTCGACCCTGGTGTCGGTGAGCTTTCCCGCTGCGGCTTCGTCGAAGCATGACGAAGGCACGGATGGGGAGAGCAAAATCGACCCGAAAGAGATAATTTTCGAGCACCTTGGCGACCGCTACGGCTGGGAAGTGCCTTTCTGCCACCACAAGTCGATACCGCTGCCCATCATAGTGTTCGGCAGCGACGGCCTGCACATATTCTCGTCGGAGCGCATATCGCACGGACAGGACTATGTGGACGGCGACAAGATGTTCCGTCTGGCCGACAAAGGTGACTTCAAGGGCAAAGTCGTCGAAATCGTCGACGGCAAGGAGGTGCGTCCGTTCGACATCTCTATCACGAAGAATGTCGCCGCGCTGATACTGACCGTCATAGTGGTGTGTCTGTTGCTGCTTCCGCTCAAGCGCTACTACAAGCGCAAAGGCTACAAGGCACCGCGCGGATGGCTCGGAGCCATCGAGGCGCTGACCGCTTTCATCTACGACGGTGTCATCAAGTCGACACTCAAGGACAAGGCGGCCAAGTTCGCCCCCTATCTTCTCACCGCATTCTATTTCATCTTCGTGATGAACCTCATGGGGCTTATGGTAGTGTTCCCCGGCGGCGCCAACCTTACAGGCAACATCGCCGTGACGCTCGTGCTCGCGATACTCACTTTCCTGGTGACCAATATTTTCGGCACGAAGCACTACTGGAAGGAAATATTCTGGCCCGATGTGCCCCTGTGGCTCAAATTCCCGCTTCCCATCATGCCGATTATCGAGATATTCGGTATGTTCACCAAACCGGCCGCGCTGACAGTGCGTCTGTTCGCCAACATGATGGGCGGCCACATGATAGTGCTCGTGCTCACACTGCTCATCTTCATCTTTGCCGAGATGGGTATGGCGGTGGCAGGCGGCACGGCAGTCGTATCCACTCTCTTCTCCATCTTCATGTTGCTGATCGACGTGCTCGTCAGCTTCATCCAGGCTTACGTGTTCACGATGCTCTCGACCATCTTCATCTCCCTCGCGCAGGAAAACCCGCACAAGGAGCATGCCGGTGCCGAGGCAGCGCATTGACGGCACAAGAGCTTCTGACCACAAGAGCCCTCAGAGCATTCTGAGCATTCGGAGATCTCCGAGAACTCAGAGAACTCGGAAAACTCAGAGCACTCCGAAAAATTGACAACTAAAACTAAAAAAAATAACCATTTAAAATAAAAACACTATGTTCTCAATGATTTCATTAGTAGATGCCCTTCAGGGATTAGGCGCAGCTCTCGGCGCAGGTGTAGCAGCTATCGCAGCTGGTATCGGTATCGGTAAAATCGGTTCTTCAGCAATGGAAGCAATCGCACGCCAGCCTGAAGCTGCCGGTGACATCCGAAGCAATATGATTGTGATTGCCGCCCTCGTGGAAGGTGTGGCACTTTTCGCCGTGATTGTTTGTATCCTCGCGTTGTTCCTTTAATAACAGCAGGCTGTAGTTTCAATCTACGTCAAAACAACTTAACTAACCTGTCTTTTCAACAATGGAACTATTCACCCCTGACTTCGGTCTGATATTTTGGATGTTTCTCAGCTTCGCCGTGCTCTTTTTCATCCTGTGGAAATTTGCGTGGCCTGCCATCACCAAAATGATCGACCAGCGAGCCGAGTTAATCGACAAGGGTGTGGAATATGCTCAGCAGGCCAAACAGGACCTTGACCATGCACAGGCTAAAGCCGAAGAGGTGATGCAGGAGGCACGCCGCCAGCAGGCCGACATACTCCGCGAAGCCGACCGCGTCAAGACTCAGATAATAGAGGAAGCACGCGGCGAGGCACGTCAGGCCGCAGCCAAGGAACTCGACCAGGCCAAGCTCCAGATCGAGCAGGCCCGCAAGGAGGCTGAGCAGAATATTCGCGACGAGGTGAGCGCATTTGCACTAAACATCGCACAGAAAGTGGTGCGCAATCAGATGAGCGACTCCAAGGCGCAGACACAGCTTGTCGACAGTTTGCTCGACGAAATAGAGAAGAAAAACTGATAAAGCGATATGAACGACGGTCTTATACCACGACGATATGCCAAGGCACTGCTTAAGTTCGCCCATGAGAAGGGGCAGGACAAGCGTGTCTATGCCCTGATGCAGACTCTCGGCGACAGCTTTGCCGCACAGCCCGCCCTCGGCAAGGCGGTGACCAACCCGTTTGTCTCCGCCGCCGACAAGACGAAACTGCTGATTACGGCGTCGGGAGCAACCGACAAAGATTCGGTCTTTGCCGACTTCATCAAGTTGCTGATTGCCAACAACCGCATTGACATGATGCGGCCCGTGGCACTGGCTTATCTCGAGATGTACCGCAAGGCCAACAACATCTATCTTGTCGAAATCACATCGGCAGCGCCGTTGGGCGACAAGGAGATGGCACGTCTCAAAGCCTTGATAGGCAGCCACGTGGGCAATGCCACCGTGGAGTATGAAACCTCAGTCGACCCCGACCTTATCGGCGGCTTCGTGGTAAAGATTGATTCTGAGCGTCTTGACGCTTCAATCAAAAATGAATTGAAACAATTGCGTTTGAAACTTTTAAGCAAGTAAAAAGTAATGATTAACCCCAGCGAGATATCGGAAGTATTAAAACAACAGCTCGAAAGCGTTAACTCAAAGGTAGCGTTTGAAGAGGTAGGCACGGTGCTTGAAGTAGGCGACGGCGTGGCACACGTATATGGTCTTGACAATGTGTGCGCCAACGAGCTCGTTGAGTTTGAAAACGGCGTCAAGGGCGTGGCCCTCAACCTTGAGGAGAGCAACGTCGGCGTCATCCTGCTCAACGATGTCAACAAAGTTACCGAAAACATGACCGTGCGCCGCACCGGAGAAATCGCCTCCATACCTGTGGGCGAAGGTGTATTCGGCCGCGTAATCAATGTATTGGGCGAGCCTGTCGACGGCCGCGGTCCCATCGAGGGAGAGCGGTTGCTGATGCCTCTGGAGCGCAAGGCTCCGGGCGTTATCTTCCGTCAGCCCGTTAATCAGCCGTTGCAGACAGGTATCAAGGCCGTCGACGCCATGGTGCCCATCGGCCGCGGACAGCGCGAGCTTATCATCGGCGACCGTCAGATCGGCAAGACCGCAATCGCAATCGACACAATCATCAACCAGCGTAAGAACTTTGAGGCCGGCAAGCCGGTATACTGTATCTACGTGGCTATCGGCCAGAAAGCGTCGTCAATCGCCGCTACTGTCGAGACGCTCCGCCAACACGGCGCCCTCGATTACACCGTAGTCGTATCGGCCTCGGCTTCCGACTCGGCAGCCATGCGCTACTATTCGCCTTTCGCCGGCGTGGCCATCGGCGAGTATATACGCGACACGGGCCGCGACGCGCTCATCGTCTACGACGACCTGTCGAAGCAGGCTGTTGCTTACCGCGAGATTTCGCTTATCCTCAAACGTCCTTCGGGTCGCGAGGCATATCCGGGCGATATCTTCTACCTGCACTCGCGTCTGCTGGAGCGTGCGGCAAAGATTATCGACAACCAGAAGGTCGCATCGATGATGAACGACCTCCCCGCAGTGCTCAAGCCCATCGTCAAAGGCGGCGGCTCGCTCACTGCACTCCCAATCATTGAGACTCAGGCCGGCGACGTGTCGGCATATATCCCCACCAACGTTATCTCCATCACCGACGGACAGATATATCTGGAGACCGCACTGTTCAACCGCGGTATCCGTCCCGCCATCAACGTGGGTATCTCCGTGTCGCGTGTGGGCGGTAACGCACAGATCAAGTCGATGAAGAAAGTGGCCGGTACGCTGAAAATCGACCAGGCCCAGTTCCGCGAGCTCGAGGCATTCACCAAGTTCGGCGGCGACATCGACCCCGTGACCGCACGTGTCATCGACCGCGGCCGCAAGAACGAGCGTCTGCTCATCCAGCCGCAGTATCAGCCCTGGGCAGTTGAAAACCAGGTGGCAGTGATATTCTGCGGTGTGAACGGTCTGCTCGGCAATGTGCCCATCGAGAAAGTGGACGAGTTTGAGAACGCACTTCTGCAGCTCCTCCACGCCAAATACAAGGAGGAAATCATAGTGCCGATAGCACAGGGCAAGCTCACCGACGAGGTTTCCGACAAACTCAAGGCTGTGGCAGCCGAAGTGGCCGCCCGCTACAATTGATAAAACGCTGTCCGGCAGGGATTATGTCCGCTGCCGGACAACTTAAACATTAAAAATCCAATCATCGCGATATCCGACAATGGCAACTTTAAGAGAATTAAAAGGACGAATAGGCTCTGTGGCATCTTCCGAGAAAATCACCGGAGTGATGCGCATGACGTCGTCGGCCAAGATGCACAAGGCCGAGCAGATGCTCCGGCAGCTCGTGCCGTTCCGCAGTCAGGTTGAAACAATCATCGGCAACCTGCTGTCGGCTGATGCGGCGTTCTCGTCGCCGTTGCTCGAGGAGCGCGAGGTGCGCAACGCCACTGTTGTGGTGTGGGGCTCGGACGACGGCCTTTGCGGTGCCTACAATGTCAACATCTACAAGCAGCTGGTGGCATTGCTCGGCAAGATGCGTGCCGAACTGGGCGACAGCGCGGTGATACGCGTGGTACCCGTCGGCGCGAAGATAGCCAAGGCCGCACGCAAATTAGCGTTGTCAAACGTCACGGTCGAGCCGGCCGAGGGCGTCTGCGCCAAGAGCGACGACGCCGTGGTCAAGACATTCACCCGCAGCCTCGTCGACAGCTTCCTTGCCGGAGATACCGACCGCGTGGAGCTGCTTTACATGAATTTCAAGAGCGTGTCGCGTCAGAGTCCCCGCGTCGATACCCTTCTGCCCGTCACTACGGCGGCATTGGGAGCGGCCGAGGATGATGCAAAATCGTCGCGCCCCTACATATTCGAGCCCGATGCCAACACCATATTCAACAGGGTGCTGCCGCTGTTCATCCTCTCGGTGATGCAGGAGGTATTCTGCGAAAACCGTGCTTCGGAGCAGGCGGCCCGCGTCATGGCCATGCAGAGCGCCAACGACAACGCCAAGAAGCTGCTTGACCAGTTGCGCCTCGAGTATAACAAACTGCGCCAGCAAAGCATCACCACCGAACTGCTCGATATCGTCGGCGGCCAGGTAAGGTAACGGCGCATGCAACGGAATGAGAAAATAATATAAACAACATATCAAAACGTAAGATAGAAACTTATGGGTAGCGTAAAAGATTATTTTTCAGGCTTAGGCTCCGGATTCTTGAGTCTCCTCAAAGGTATGCAGGTGACCGGAAAGGAATTCGTCACGCCTAAGATTACGGAAAAATATCCCGAAAATCGAGAGACTCATCACATACCCCAGCGTTTCAGAGCGTGTCTGGAGCTGAAGTATGACGATGAAGGCAACCACAAATGTATCGCCTGCGGCACTTGCGAGCGCAACTGCCCCAACGGTACCATCAACGTCCTCACCAAAATGGTCGACAAATGGGACGGCACCAAGAAAAAGAAACTTGACAAATATATCTACGACTTGGGCAGCTGTACGTTCTGTCAGCTTTGCGTGGTGACATGTCCGACCAACGCACTGGAGTTTTCCAATGATTTCGAGCAGGCAGTGTTCACCCGCAGCAAGCTCGTCAAGCAACTCAATTATCTGCCCGAGAAACCGGAACCTGAACCCACTCCCGAGGAGAAAGCCAAGCTCCTTGCCGAGAAGCAGGCCAAGATAGAGGCGGCCAAAGCAGCCGCAGCAGCCAAGAAGGCCGCCGGTGCGGCAGCCGCTCCGGCATCGCTCATCGATGAGAACGACCCCAAAGTTAAAGCTGCCCTCGCCAAGTGTGCCGGCGACCCCGAGAAGGAGGCCAAAGTGCGCGAGGCTCTTGAAAAGGCAGCCCGTCTGAAAGCCGAGAAAGCGGCAGCCGCAGCACCGGCGTCGCTCATCGACGAGAATGACCCGAAGGTGAAAGCCGCTCTCGCCAAGTGCGCCGGCGACCCCGAGAAGGAGGCCAAAGTGCGCGAGGCTCTTGAGAAAGCCGCCCGTCTGAAAGCCGAAAAGGCTGCAGCTCAAAGCGCTCAGAGTACTCCGAGTTCTCAGAGTACTCCGAAAGCTCCTGCAGCTCCGAAAGCAAATAATGAAAATAAAAAACAAAACTAAAATATGGAATCAGTAGGAAGTATCATTGCATATATCGTAATCGCGCTGTCGATTATGGTATTCTCGGTACTGGCTGTGACGACACGCAAGATTTTGCGCTCGGCGACATTTCTGCTGTTTGCCCTCTTTGCCACCGCGGCCGTTTATTTCATGCTCGGCTACCAGTTCTTAGGCGGTGTGCAGATCGCAGTCTATGCCGGGGGTATAGTAGTGTTGTTCGTGTTCTCGATTTTGCTGACAAGCCATCCGGGCGACAACAGCAGCAAGCTGGAGTCAAAGAAAAAGACGGTGGGGCTTATCGGAGCCGTCGCGATGTTTGTGGTGTGCGCTTGGTCGCTCATCAGCCGTTGCTCGGTCATCAAGAACCTCCCGGACCTCGGTGAGACCCAGTTGCCTACGATGAAACAGATCGGCCACGACCTGATGAGTTCGGGCGACCACGGCTATCTGCTTCCCTTCGAGGCTATAAGTGTGTTATTGCTTGCATGTATAATCGGTGGCATAGTTGTGGCACGTAAAAAATAAATACGGATATGGATTTCTTGAATAATTTTCAGCTGAACTCACTGATGTTCCTGATACCCAGCCTGTTTATGTTTTGCTGTGGTGTTTACGGGTTTCTGACCCGCCGCAACATGATTGCGATGCTGATATCCCTCGAGCTCATGCTCAACGCGGTCGACATGAATTTCGTGGTGTTCAACCGTTTCCTTTGCCCCGGGCAGATGGACGGTATGTTCTTCACCCTTTTCGCCATCGCGATAGCCGCCGCCGAGACTGCGGTAGCGATAGCCATCATCATCAATGCCTACCGCATCGCAAAGGATATCGATGTTAAAGATTTAACCAAAATGAAATTTTAAAGACTCATGGAAGCAACATTACCGCTCTTGATTCTGGTTCTGCCACTGCTGATGTTCCTCTTCCTGGGGCTTTTCGGCAAGTTTATGAGCCATAAGTGGGCAGGCATCATCGGTACCGCCGGAATGGGCGTCACGATGATTATGGCCTACTACACAGCTTATCTTTATTTCTTCTCAGGCGATTTTGTCGAAGACGGCACTCGCGTGCAGTACATAGTGTTCAACCAGGACTGGCTGGCGCTGTGGGGCAATCTCGTCATTAAGTTAGGATTTTTGTTAGACCCGATTTCGGCGCTGATGCTTGTGGTCATCACCACCATCTCGTTTATGGTGCATCTCTACAGCAACGGCTACATGCGCGACCATCACGGCGTGTGGGAGACAGGTTTCCAGCGTTTCTACGCATTCCTGTCGCTCTTCAGCTTCTCGATGCTCGGCCTTGTGGTTGCCACAAACATTTTCCAGATGTATATCTTTTGGGAGCTTGTGGGTGCATCATCCTACCTCCTTATCGGATTCTACTACACCAAGCCTTCGGCCGTATCGGCTTCGAAGAAGGCGTTTATCGTCACCCGTTTCGCCGACCTCGGATTCCTTATCGGTATCCTTATCCTGTCGTTCACTACCGAGACGTTTGACTTCATGTCGCTCACCTCGACTCCCATCGCCGGTGTTGAAAACACTTACGTGGTAGACGCTGCGACAGCAACGACCGCTCTCGAGACAGGCGCCGGACAGATGTTCCTCGGCGGTTCGCTCATGACCTGGGCACTCGTGCTCATCTTCATGGGAGGTATGGGTAAGTCGGCCATGATGCCGCTCCATATCTGGCTCCCCGACGCTATGGAAGGCCCGACCCCCGTGTCGGCCCTCATCCACGCCGCAACAATGGTCGTGGCCGGTGTATACCTCGTGGCCCGTCTGTTCCCGCTCTTCATGATGAATGAAGCGATGGGAGGCGCCGCGCTCGACATCGTGACATGGGTAGGCGCAATCACGGCGTTCTATGCAGCAGTGGTGGCCTGCACGCAGCTCGACATCAAACGTGTGCTCGCGTTCTCGACCATCTCGCAGATAGCGTTCATGATGGTGTCGCTCGGCGTATCGCGCCCCGAAGTGCATGACAACCTCGGCTACATGGCGTCGATGTTCCACCTGTTTACCCACGCGATGTTCAAGGCTCTCCTCTTCCTCGGCGCCGGTGCTCTCATCCATGCCGTAGGCTCGAACGATTACACCGCGATGCACGGCCTGCGCAAACGCATGCCCGTCACCCACATCACATTCCTTGTGGGCTGTCTCGCCATCGCCGGTATCATACCGTTCTCGGGCTTCTTCTCGAAAGATGAAATCCTCACCGCCTGCTTCGGCAATACGATATTCGGATATGTATGGATGTCGATGGTAGCCGGACTGACAGCGTTCTATATGTTCCGTCTCTACTACCTCATCTTCTGGTGGAAGGAACACAAAGTGCCCGAAGGACACCATGCTCCCAAGGACCAGCCCTGGACCATGACCCTTCCGCTGGTAATCCTCGCCGTAATCGCGACATTCGCGGGATTCGTTCCCTTCGGCGACCTTGTTACCTGGAACGGACATCCCCACCACGGCGGCATCAACTGGATGATTGCCTCGATAAGCCTTTGCGTGGCACTGCTCGCAATCGGCCTCGCCACAATCATGTACCGCAAGGAAAACCCGCTCCCCGAGCGCATGCGCCTGCTCTTCCCCCGTCTGTGGACATGGGCACGCCACCGCTTCTACTGGGACGAGCTCTACATGTTCATCACCCACAATATCATCTTCAGCCGTGTCTGCAAGCCTATAGCGTGGTTTGACCGTCATATCATCGACGGCACGATGGACGCTTTCGCCACCATCACCAACAAGGCTTCCTACGCCATACGCGGGCTGCAGTCGGGCAACGTACAGAGTTATGTATGGGTATACCTCATCGGAGCTTTGGTGCTCGGCGGAGGAACAGTGGCAGTAATCTTCTTATTCTTCTAACCGACACAGAGCGCTAACAGTTTCAAATATAGTAAATCATGTTTTCCAATATACTGATATATTTCGTAATCATCCCCATACTTATGCTGGGGGGATTGGCACTGTGCCGCAATATCAAGCAGATACGCGCGGTAGCAGTGGCGGGTTCGCTCGTGCTGATAGGTCTGAGCGTGTACCTTTTGGTGGAATATCTGGCACAGCGGGCTATCAATCCCGATGTTCCTATGCTCTTCTGCGGGTCGTGGACCTGGTTTGAGTCCCTGCACATACATCTTGCAGTGGGCGTAGACGGTGTGTCGATAGCTATGCTCATACTGACATCGATTATTATCTTTGCCGGTTCGTTCGCTTCATGGAAAATTGACAATCCCAAAGCCTTCTTCCTTTGGCTGATACTTCTTTCCACGGGTGTCTACGGCTTCTTCATCTCGGTCGACCTGTTCACCATGTTCATGTTCTACGAGGTGGCTCTCATCCCGATGTACCTTCTCATCGGTGTATGGGGCACAGGCCGCAAGGAATACTCGGCAATGAAGCTGACCCTCATGCTCATGGGCGGCTCGGCCTTCCTGATGCTCGGACTGATCGGCATCTATTACAACGGACCGGTGGTTGACGGACACCATACATGGAATATCCTTGAAATCGTCGGAAACGGCGGTGTTGAGAAGGGCTGGCAGTACTTCCTGTTCCCGATGACCTTCGTAGGTTTCGGCGTGCTCGGCGCGATGTTCCCCTTCCACACATGGAGTCCCGACGGTCACGCATGTGCGCCGACCGCAGTGTCGATGCTCCACGCCGGCGTGCTCATGAAGCTCGGTGGCTACGGCTGCTTCCGCGTGGCAATGTACCTTATGCCCGAGGCTGCCAACGAGCTCGCATGGATATTCCTCATACTGACCGGTGTTTCGGTTGTCTACGGAGCCTTCTCGGCCTGCGTACAGACCGACCTCAAATACATCAACGCCTACTCTTCGGTGTCGCACTGCGGCCTCGTGCTCTTCGCGATACTGATGATCAACCAAACGGCTATGACCGGTGCCGTGATGCAGATGCTCTCGCACGGTCTGATGACAGCCCTCTTCTTCGCCCTCATCGGTATGATATACGGACGTACCCACACGCGTGACATACGCCAGATGGGCGGCCTGATGAAAATCATGCCTTACCTCGCGGTATGCTACGTGATAGCCGGTTTCGCCTCATTGGGTCTGCCGGGTCTGTCGGGCTTCGTGGCCGAGATGACCATCTTCGTAGGTTCGTTCCAGCAGGGTATGAGCGAATATCTCGCCGGAGCCGGTTCGCTCCGCCTGGTATTCACAATCGTGGCATGCTGCTCGATTGTGATAACCGCGGTCTATATCCTCCGCGTGGTCGGCAAGCTGCTGCTTGGCCCGGTGCAGGACAAGCATCACCTGCAGCTCACCGACGGAACATGGTGGGAACGCGTGTCGACAGTGACACTGATTGTCAGCGTCGCCGCCATCGGCTGCTTCCCCAACTTCTTCGCAGGGCTTATACGCGACACATTCAACGGCGAGATTTTCGAGGCCGTGAAGCTGAACATGATGAACATATTCTAAAAAGATTAATAAGAAATGGATTATTCTCAATTTTTGGCAATGAAGCAAGAAATAGGATTGTTAATCGTATTTCTATTGGTCTTCCTTTATGATTTATTCGCACCGCGCCACGCGGTGGCCGGGACGGACAAGAAAGCCGTCAGGGGCATCTCGACAGTGGCCGTAGTGCTGTTCGCGATATTCACCGCCTACGGATTCTGCTGCTCGGTGACGGGCAACGTGCAGAGCGTGTTCGGCGGCATGTACTCGACCACTCCGGTTGTGGCTACAATCAAGAACATACTCAACATCGGCGTGCTGATAGTGCTCATCCAGTCGATGAAATGGAACGAGAGCGAGCCGCAGACAATGCGCCGCGCCGAGTTCTACGAACTGCTGCTCATCACGCTCTTCGGCATGTACCTGATGATTTCGGCACGTCACTTCCTTCTCTTCGTCATCGGACTTGAGTCGGCATCGCTCCCGCTGGCAGCGATGGTGGCGTTCGACAAGAACAAGTACGAGAGCCACGAGGCTGCCGTGAAATATATACTCACCGCAGTGTTCTCGTCGGCAATCTTCATGTTAGGTCTGTCGTTTGTCTACGGACTTGCCGGTTCGCTCTACTTCGATGAAATCGCGGCCGCAGCGCTCCATGACTCGGGTCTGCTCATCGTTGCCATGGCGTTTGTGATGGCCGGTATCGGCTTCAAGCTGTCGCTTGTGCCGTTCCACCTCTGGACCGCCGACGTATATCAGGGTGCCCCGACTTCGGTGACCTCCTATCTGTCGGTCATCTCGAAGGGTGCGACAGCGTTCGCCTTCATGGTAGTGATGGTACAGGTATTCGGCCAGTTCTATTCCGACGCATGGGAATGGATGCTCTACGCGCTCATCATCGCCACAATCACCGTGGGCAATCTTTTCGCCATCCGTCAGCGCAACATGAAGCGCTTCCTGGCGTTCTCGTCAGTGTCGCAGGCCGGCTATATCATGCTCGGTGTCATCGGCGCCAACGAGATGTCGCTTGCAGCGATGATGTTCTACATCCTCGTATACATCTTCTCCAACCTCGCCGCTTTCGGCGTAATCCAGGCTATCGAGAACAAGACCGGCCTTGTAGGCATGGATTCTTACCGCGGTCTGCACAAGACCAACCCGCGTCTGGCATTCGCCATGATGCTCGCGATGTTCTCGCTCGCAGGTATCCCGCCGTTCGCAGGTTTCTTCAGCAAATTCTTCATCTTCACCGGCGCCCTCAATCAGGGCAGCGTGGCAATGTATGTGCTGGTGCTCATCGCGTTGATCAACACGATTGTGTCGCTCTACTACTATCTGCTTGTGGTGAAGGCCATGTACATATCTCCCGAGGAGTGCGAGATTGCCAACTTCAAGAGCGCATGCTCGGAGCGTGTGGCCCTCGTAATCACGGTCGGCGGTATCATATTGCTCGGTATCGTCAGCGTGGTCTACAACTCTATACTCACAATGACTTCAACACCGCTGTAATATAGCGGCGTAAGATACGACCGTATTGCGGGGAGCGGCTGATACCGCTCCCCGCAATTTTTTTGTAGCGAGAGGGCTTAGCCGGTTGCGGTAGCTAAAATAGCTGATTTAGCTATAATAGCTATATAGTCAGATAGCCGGGCGGGGTCTTTAAATTAACGACAATTAAAGAATTACGACAATTTTTCAATAAACGTACTGCAGAAATATGGAAAAATACGTTAACTTTGCATGTTGAAATATCATGTCCGGCCCGCTGTCGGCACAATGTCCGGTGACGGACTGCCGAAGCCATGCAGCCGTGCGGAGCATAACGCATTGCGCCATACGGAGGTAGATGTAACGCCGGATATTGAAGTTAAGAGTGTCAACTGAAAATGAAATCGAAATTATTATCAATACTTGCAGCAGGATTTCTTGCCTCGACGGCAATGTTCACCTCATGCAACGATGACAGTAGCGACGATGTGTCGGAAGTGGTATACGGAAGCACACAGGTGAAGAGTTTCAAGCTCAAGGCAGATGCAAAAGTGCTGTCGGGTCTTGACTCCGTGTTTTTCTCAATCGACCTGGTAAACGCCCGGATATTCAATGCCGATTCACTGCCGTTCGGTACCAAAACCGACAAACTCGTGCTGCAGATTACTACCGACGCATGCTCGAAGGTGGAGCTTAACGTGCCGCGTAAGAATGCTGCCGACACCGTAATCAACTATCTCACCAACTCGACCGACTCAATTGATTTCACCAACGGGCCGGTACGTCTGCACTTAGTATCGTTTGACGGCAAGTCGGAGCGCGACTATACCATCAATGTCAATGTGCACAAGATGGTGCCCGACTCGCTCTACTGGGACGAGGCTGCGATGCGCAAACTCCCTACCGGTATCGCCGCTCCCAAGATGCAGAAATCGGTGAAGTACGGCGACCGCACCGTGTGCCTGACCGGCAACGGCCTTCGCTATAATATCGCCATGACGGCCAATCCGTATGATGGCGGCTGGCAGGTATCGGCCGTAGACTTCGGCTTCATACCTGATGTCGCATCGTTTTCGGCCACGGCCGACGCCCTTTATATACTTGCGACCGACGGAGCGCTCTACACCTCGGCTGACGGCCTCAATTGGAGTGCGACAGCCGAAAAGTGGCACTATATATACGGCGGATACGGCAATACGCTGCTCGGAGTCAAGGCTTCGGATGCGGGCTATGTGCGCGTGACTTATCCTGCCGGCGCCGAGAGTGCCGCTCCCGCCGGTTTCCCTGTAGAAGCCACGGGACAGCTTTGCGAACTTACCTCGAAATGGACTACGCAGCCGCAGGTAGTGATGCTCGGCGGCCGTACGGCTTCGGGCGAACTCACCAATGCCGTGTGGGGCTACGACGGAAAGCAATGGGCTAAAATCTCGGATAAATTCCCCAAACAGATAGCCAATGCGGCAATGTTCGACTACCGCATGGCCAAGACCGATACGCTGTCGTGGGTGTCGACCGAAATGTCGGTGCTGATAGCGATGTGCGGCGAGAATGCCGGGGGACTGAACGAAAAAGTATATGTGTCGCGCAACTCCGGCCTTGACTGGAAGGAGGGTGACGAACTGGTGCAGCTGCCGTCGTACATACTGCCGCGCACCATGGCGCAGGCTATCGTGGTTGACAAGACTGCCACAGCGGCCCGCTCGTCGTCGCGCGAATGGAAGGAATATCAGCCCAAGCCGCTGCCGCGGTGGTGGGTGCCTGCCGGGTGTGACATGCCGGTGTCGCGTGCCACGGCTCCGATTACGCAGTGGGAAGTGCCCTATATCTATCTGTTCGGCGGATATGACAGCGAGGGATACCTCTACAACAGCGTGTGGCGCGGTGTTATTAACCGGCTCTCGTTCAAGCCGCTGCAATAACGCGCTGAAACAAAATGGTTCACGAATTGTAAACAGTAACCGTACAGACTGACCGATGAAAAAGCTGACCGCCGTAATATTATTGCTCGCAGCATTCGTGTCGATGCCCCGGATGGTGTCGGCGCAGGAGGAGACGTACAAGTTTGACCTTGGCGTGCAGCTCGGCATGGACGGTTATTTAGGCGATGTCAACGAGGGGAACATATTCGCCAAGCCGGGATTTGCGGCCGGCGTATCGTTCCGCTATCTCGCCGACGCGCGCTGGACCATACGCGGAGTGTTCAACTCCTACAGTCTGAGCGGCGACTCGTCGAAGTTTGACAACGTGTTTCCCGGCGGCGAGAACTACAGCTTCAAGTCGACGGCCTACGACCTCGGTGCGCGTATCGAATTCAACTTCTTCGCCTACGGCATGGGGGAGACCTACAAGAGACTGCGCCGCTGGAGCCCGTATCTGGCGGTCGGCATAGGGATGACATATTCGACATGCGACGGACAGAACGCTTTCGCGCCCAACATACCGATGGCGTTCGGCGTGAAATACAAACTGAAAGAGAGATGGAACCTGGGCGTCGAGTTTTCGATGACGAAAGTGTTCGGCGACAAAGTCGACGGCGAGCTCAGCGACCTCTACCAGATAAAAAGCTCGTTTCTGAAAAACACCGACTGGTATTCCAACCTGTCGGTATCAATCACTTACGAGTTCGGGAAACGGTGCGTGACATGCCACTATGTCGACTGACGCCGCAACCGGATATAACCGCAGGCACTCATCGGGCGTCTGCAAAAATGAACAAAGCTCTATTTGAAAAGCTCTATTTGAACTGATGCAACAAGCTGATACATCACATATCGACAAGGAACGCGTGCCGGAGCATGTGGCCATCATCATGGACGGCAACGGACGCTGGGCGCAGGCCCGCGGCATGGAGCGTTCGGCAGGACATGTGGAGGGCGTCAATACGGTGCGCCGTATCACGGAAATCGCCTCGGAAACCGGGGTGAAATACCTGACGCTATATACCTTCTCGACAGAAAACTGGAACCGTCCGGCCGACGAGGTCAACATGCTCATGCATCTCATCGTGACCGCAATCGAGCGCGAGACCCCCGACCTGATACGCAACAACGTGCGCCTGACGATGATAGGCGATATGGAGCGGCTGCCCGACTTCGCCGCCGAGCGCCTGCAGCGCTGTTTCGCCGACACGGCACACTGCACCGGGCTCAACCTGATACTCGCCCTGAGCTATTCGGCCCGGTGGGAAATCACGCGTGCCGTCAGGGAAATAGTACGCGAGGTCGGTGAGGGCGACCTTCTCGCCGAGGATATTACCGACGAGACGGTGTCGACGCATCTTACCACCGCCGGCATACCCGACCCCGACCTTCTGATACGCACCGGAGGAGATTTCCGCATCAGCAACTTCATGCTGTGGCAGCTGTCATACTCCGAAATCATAATCACCGACCACTATTGGCCCGACTTCACGAAGCAGGATTTCGTAGACTGCATAGTGAGCTATCAGGGACGGCAGCGACGCTTCGGGCTTACGGCCGAACAGCTTTGAAACAATCATAAACCAACCGGACAAGCATCATCGCAACCATCATAAAGAATTATCCACATCACATTATGAGATATAAGATATTACTCATATTAATAGCGGCGTTCTCAGTAGCGGGAAGCCTCATGGCGCAGGCGCCGGCCGACACCGTATACCAGCCTCAGATAAGCTATTCGGGTGTGCCCCGCACATACGAAATAGCCGGAATAGAGGTGACCGGAGCCGACAACTACGATCCCAACAACATCATAGGCTATACCGGACTGCGCGTTGGGCAGAAAATCGAGTTACCGGGCAATGACGCCACCGCGGCCGTGAAGCGCCTGATGCGCCAGCAGCTGTTTGCCCAGGCCCAGCTCAAGGTCGACAAGATAGCCAGCGACAAGGTGTGGCTTGAGATTGCGATACGCACGCAGCCCCGCATATCGCAGGTCAATTACATAGGGATGAAAAAGGGTGAGCGCGAGGACCTGCAGGAGCGTCTGCAGCTCGTCAAGGGCAATCCCATCACGCCCAATATCGTGAACCGCGCCACCGACATCGTCAATAAATATTTCGCCGAGAAGGGTTTCGGCAACGCCAAGGTGACAATATCGCAGCGTCCCGACCTGTCGGAGGAGAACCATGTGATAGTCGACATCATAGCCGACAAGCGCGACAAGGTGAAGGTGCACAAAATCTACATCGACGGCAACGAGGTGCTGACCGACAATCAGTTGCAGCGCGTCATGAAGAAAACCAACGAGAAGGGCAAGCTCATCAACCTTTTCCGCCAGAAGAAATTTGTGGAGCAGGACTATGAGGACGACCTGAACCGCATCATCGAGAAATATAACGAGAAGGGTTACCGCGACGCCAAGATTTTAGCTGACTCGGTCGTGCCCTACGACGACAAGACCGTCGATGTGTATATCTCGCTCGAGGAGGGCAAAAAATATTATATCAGCGATATAAAGTGGGTGGGCAACACGGTGTATCCCACCGACTGGCTTAACGGCATTCTCGGCATAGAGCCGGGGTCGGTCTACAACCAGAAGCTGCTCAACAAGCGCATGAAGGATGATGACGACGCCGTGGCCAACTACTATATGGACAACGGATACCTGTTCTATCAGCTCGTGCCGGTCGAGAAGAACGTGCACGGCGACTCCATTGACCTGGAGCTGCGCATGTTCGAGGGTCCGCAGGCACGTATCAACAAGGTAATCATCAACGGTAACGACCGACTGTATGAGAAGGTGATACGCCGCGAACTTCGTGTGCGTCCCGGGCAGCTGTTCAGCAAGAACGACCTTATGCGTTCGGCGCGTGAAATAGCGCAGACAGGTCACTTCAACCCCGAGGCTATGGACATACGTCCCGAGCCGAACGAGGATGACGGTACTGTCGACATCCTTTTCAACCTGGAGTCGAAGGCCAACGACCAGATAGAGTTCTCGCTCGGCTGGGGTCAGACCGGTATCATAGGCAAATTAGCGCTGAAGTTCACCAACTTCTCCATCAAAAACCTCTTCCAGCCTGATTCATACAAGGGACTCATACCGCAGGGCGAGGGACAGACATTCACCATCAGCGCGCAGACCAATGCCCGTTACTATCAGGCATACTCGCTGTCGTTCCTTGACCCGTGGTTCGGCGGCAAGCGCCCTAACTCGCTCTCCGTGTCGGCCTACTACAGCCGCCAGACCGGTGTCAACTCCAACTACTACAACAGCAACTGGCAAAATCCCTACGGATATGGCTACGGCTACGGTTTCGGCTCTAACTACAACTACAACGACTATTACCAGAACTCGATACAGAATGCCTACGACCCCAACAAGCTGTTGCAGATGGCGGGCATCACGGTAGGCTTCGGCAAGCGACTGAGCTGGCCCGACGACTACTTCACGTTCACCACCGAACTGTCGTACAACTGGTATTACCTCAAGAACTGGGACTACCTGTACTACATGAACAACGGTACGTCAAACGCTCTCGTGCTCGGACTTACCCTGGCGCGTAACTCTATCGACAACCCGCTTTACACGCGCCGCGGTTCGACATTCTCAATCAACCTGCAGGTCACTCCGCCGGCCTCGCTCTTCAGCGGCAACAAGAACTGGGAGGCGCTCTCCAAGGCCAATACCACCGAGTCGAAGAAGGAGATGTACCGCTGGATCGAGTACTGGAAGCTCCGCTTCAAATCGCGCACATACACTCCGCTCAACGATGCCGAGCAATATACTCTCGTGCTTATGACCCGTGCCGACTTCGGTCTGTTGGGAAGCTACAACAAATGGCTGAAATCGCCGTTCGAGACATTCTACGTGGGTGGCGACGGTATGTCGGGCGGCTATACCTACGCTACGGAGACTATCGGCCTCCGCGGCTACGAGAACGGCGACCTCACCCCATGGGGCCAGGAGGGTTACGCTTACACCCGTATGGGCGTTGAGCTGCACTTCCCGTTCATGCTCCAGCCTACGACCACCATCTACGGTCTGGGATTCGTGGAGGGTGGTAACGCATGGACTTCGGTGAAGAATTTCTCGCCGTTCGACCTGAAGCGTTCGGCCGGTGTGGGTGTGCGTATCTATCTGCCTATGGTGGGTATGATGGGTATAGACTGGGCATACGGTTTCGACAAAGTGCGCGGCACCAAGGGTGGCAGCCACTTCCACTTTATCCTCGGACAAGAGTTTTAACAATTAGTAATGAGTAATGAGTAATTAGTGATGTTGGCGTTAACATAATTTATTAAATGCTTTTCAAAACTTTATGCGTATATTTGCGTCATATATGTAAGTGAAAAAGCAAGTCTTAACCATAACGATATTAAAGAAGATACCAATATGAAAAAGATATTTATTTCTCTCCTTATGATGGTAGGGGTAGCTCTGGCATCGCATGCGCAGAAGTTCGCTCTTGTCGACATGGAGTATATATTGAAAAACATCCCTTCCTACGAGATGGCTAACGAGCAGCTCAACCAGCTGTCGCTTCGCTGGCAGAAGGAGCTTGACGCTCTCTATCAGGAGGCTGACGCGATGTATAAGAACTATCTGTCGGAAAAGGTGTTTCTGACCGACGAGCAGATAAAGAAGCGCGAGGAGGAAATAGTGGCCAAGGAGAAAGAGGCTACCGAACTCAAGGCTAAATATTTCGGACCGGAAGGTGAACTTTACCAGAAGCGCCAGACGCTGATGAAGCCGATACAGGACGATGTGTACAACGCTACGAAGAAGGTGGCCGAAGAGCGCGGTTATCAGATGATACTGGATCGTGCGACGTCGTCAGACATAATCTTCGCTTCGCCGCGTATCGATGTCAGCAACGAGGTGCTCAACAAACTCGGCTACGGCAAGTAAACATAGAAATTAATATTTAAAACATAGAAAAAACAATGATTAAGAAAATTCTTCTTGCAGTGCTCGTGGCACTGCCTATGAGCGTAGCGGCTCAGAAATTCGGAGTGGTATCGGCCGACGAAATTTTCGCGGCTATGCCTGAAGTGGCTGAAATCCAGACCAAGCTCGGTGAGGCTTCAAAACAGTATGAGGACGAGTATGCAAAACTCAACGAGGAGATGCAGAAGAAATTCGCCGAGTACCAGCAGCTCGAGCAGGACGCTTCGACACCTCAGTCAATAAAGGAGCGCCGCATGCAGGAAATCCAGGATATGGACAAGAAAACCCAGCAGTTCCTTCAGACCGCACAGCAGGACCTCCAGCGTCAGCAGCAGCAGCTTATGCAGCCCGTGCAGGAGAAGCTTCTCAACGCAATCAAGGCCGTAGGCGCAGCCCAGAACCTTACAATGGTATTCCCCTCGGAAATGCCAGCCTACGTATCGGCTGAAGTAGTAGACATCACTCCCCTGGTAAAGACCCAGCTCGGCGTTAAATAATCGATAATTCACAGCATAAAAAAAAGCGCGGTATTGCCGCGCTTTTTTTTTATGCTGTCGGGTCAGACCGATCGGACGAGTCAGACATGTCGGACCGGTCTGACTTATCGTGGGGGAGAGGGGAGCCGGTGGGTGATGTCGGTTGGTGAAGGGTCGGTTGACGGAGCCGGGTGACGGGGTCAGTTGGTGATTATGAGGTATTGGCCCTGGTAGCCGGTGCCGGTGTGGTAGTGGCGGAGGGCATAGCCTTTTGCGGCGGCTTCTCCTTCTACGGGGAGGCCGTAGTTGGTGAAGATGTCGTAGACGGAGCGGCAGCGGGGGCAGCGGGCTTTCTGGAGGTCGGTGTCGACGACGACGCGGACTGTGCGCTGTGCTTCAACGGGACAGGCGAGGTCGTAGGCCTGCGGGTCGCCGTGGATGTCGCTTACGAGGAGGATGCCTCCGAAGCCTGTCTCTGTCAGGGCTGTCCAGGGGTAGTTGGCGGGGGTGCGGTCGGCTTTGATGAAGTATTTATAGCCGCATGCGCCGGATACGCCGTAGACGTTCCAGTCGGCCTGGGTCTGGAACTGGACGTAGACGGGGTAGGGGGGGATGCGGTCGTCGTCGACTTTGTCGCAGGCGGCGAGGAGCGATAGCGCGAGCGCAAGCGCTATCGCTAATTTTGAATGGGGAATTTTGAATTTTGGCATTTTGGGGGAGAGTTTAGGGGGATTTATCGGGGTTAATCGGGATTTAACGGGATAATCGAGATTAATCATGATAATCCCGATTAATCCCGGTATTCTTGATTAATCCGGATAATCTCGATTTATCTTGATTTATCCCGGTTGGGATTGATTAATCGGGATTAATCGGGATTTAGCAGGGTTTAGCCTGATTTTTTGTGGGGGGAGTGGGCGCGTTATTTCTGGGTGAGGAGGGTGTTGAAGGCTTTGTGGTAGGTGGTGAAATCGAATTGGGAGGCTATGTTGTCGAAACGGGCGCGGATGCGGTCGTTGCAAAGGTTGCCTATGGAGCCTTCGTGGGTGTGGTGTATGTTGTAGTCGGGGGTGAAGTCGCCGCGCTCTATGGCGAGTCCTACCTGACGGTAGGCGTCGCGGAATGGGGTGCCTGCGGCTGCGAGGCGGTTGACTTCTTCGACGGAGTACATGAATTTGTAGCGGGGGTCGCGGGCTACGTCGGGATTGACTTTGATGTCGGCGAGCATGCGGCCTGTCATGTCGAGGATGGATATGATGGTGTCGAATGCGGGGAGGAATGATTCCTTGACGAGCTGGAGGTCGCGGAAGTAGCCGGAGGGGAGGTTGTTGGTGATAAGTGTAATCTCGACGGGGAGAGCCTGGAGCTTGTTGCATTTGGCTCGGGTGAGCTCGAATACGTCGGGGTTTTTCTTATGGGGCATTATTGATGAACCGGTGGTGAATTCGTCGGGGAGCTTGATGAAGCCGAAGTTCTGTGAGTTGAACATGCAGGCGTCGAATGCGAGTTTGCCTACGGTGGCGGCTATCGAGGCTATGGCGGAGGCTACGATGCGTTCGGTCTTGCCGCGTCCCATCTGGGCGTATACGACGTTGTAGTCCATCGATTCGAAGCCGAGGAGGTCGGTGGTCATTGTGCGGTCGAGGGGGAATGAGGAGCCGTAGCCTGCGGCTGAGCCGAGGGGGTTGCGGTTGGTGACTTCGTAGGCGGCACGGAGCACGGCGAGGTCGTCGACGAGGCTTTCGGCGTAGGCTCCGAACCAAAGTCCCATAGATGAGGGCATGGCAACCTGGAGATGCGTGTAGCCGGGGATTATGACGTCCTTGTAGCGGTCGCTCTGGCGAAGGAGTATGTCGAAGAGACGCGACACGGCGTTGACGAGGTCCTCGATGCGTGAGCGTATGAAGAGTTTGAGGTCGACAAGCACCTGGTCGTTGCGCGAGCGTCCGGAGTGGATTTTCTTGCCGATGTCGCCGAGACGGCGTGTGAGGAGGAGTTCGACCTGCGAGTGGACGTCTTCTACTCCTTCCTCGATGACGAATTTGCCATCGGTGATGTCGCGGAAGATGTCGCGGAGGGCGGCGGTGAGTGCCTCGAGTTCGTCGGCGGTGAGGAGGTTGATTGACCGGAGCATGCGTATGTGGGCCATCGAGCCGAGCACGTCGTAGGGTGCGAGGTAGAGGTCCATTTCGCGGTCGCGGCCTACGGTGTAGGCTTCGACGCCTGTATCGACTGAGGTGGATTTCTCCCAGAGTTTAGTTGCCATCGCTCTATTCAATTAGTAATTAGTAATTAGGAATTAGTAATTTTTTAGCTAATATAGCTATTGTAGCTGCTGTAGCTTTGTAGCTATTTTAGTAAGAAAAACCTCAGCCTTAGGAGCGGCTGAGGTTGGATATCATTTCACCGAATTTGTCGGCTGCCTGCTGGAGCTTGGGTCCTACGAAGGGGCGTAGCATCGCGGGGATTTCGACGTCGATTACGGTGGTTACGTCGGTGGCTTCGGGCGAGACTTCGGCGAAGTTGACCGACATGGTCAGCGGAATCGGTGACGACGGGCTGCCGAATACGATTTTGTCGGGCTCGTGACGCTCGATGACCTGGAATTTGAGTTCGCCTACCTGGGGGGTGACGATGGATATGGAGTCGGGCGCGAAGTGCACTTCGCCGAGTTTGGCGCGTTGTTCTTCGGGGAGCTGTTCAAGCTGTTTCTCGAAGAATGAGAGGTCGGAAAAACGGCTGAACATCTCGCATATAGGTTTCTGAACCGTGACGGTCTTGCTTTCGTATCGTGACATACAGGTGGAGTGGAGTGATTAATTGTCGGCTGAGTTGGCGGGAACCCAGTTGGCGGGATCTTCGCGCCATAGCTCGAGGGTCTTGACGTCGGACTCGCGGATATAGTTGGTCTTGACGGCAGCTTCGAGCATTGCGGAATAGTTGCTGAGGGTGAAGAGCTTTACTTTCTCCTGCTTGAAGTGCTCTACGGCTACGGGGAATTCGTAGGAGAAGATGGCTACCATGCCGATGACTTCGCTGCCTGCGGCGCGAATGGCGTTGACAGCCTTGAGGGAGCTGCTGCCGGTAGAGACGAGGTCTTCGATAACGACGACTTTCTGACCGGGACGGAGCGAGCCTTCGATGAGGTTTTCAAGGCCGTGGTCCTTGGGGGTGGAGCGGACGTAGACGTAGGGGAGCATGAGCTCGTCGGCTACGAGGGCACCCTGTGCGATGGCACCTGTTGCGACTCCGGCTATGGCTTCGGCCTCGGGGAAGTTCTCCATGATGAGGCGTGAGAGCTCAACCTTGATGAAGGTGCGTATTTCGGGATATGAGAGAGTCTTGCGGTTGTCGGTATATATGGGAGAGTTCCATCCCGAGGCCCAGGTGAAGGGGTTTTCGGGTTGAAGTTTGATTGCACTGATTTTGAGCAGTTTTTCAGCGAGAAGGCGGTCAATTTTATTCATAGCCTGAAAATATATTGGTGATTGATTAAAGAACGCATGCAAATTTACGAAAAAATGCTGAAAATTTGCGAGGCGATTAAACTTTTGGATATTAAAAAAGTCTAACAGATGAAGAATAAATAATAATACGATATACGGGGTGGCTTTTTCTTGCGATAAGATGGTGGGCCACAGGGAGGTCAGTTGCAGATGACCGTGCCGCTGCCGGGAACGGCGATAGCGTCGGCCTTAGTGATAATGACTTCTTTGACACCCGAATTCAGTGCTTTAAATGCATTGTCGAGTTTCGGTATCATACCGCCGGCAATAATATTACGGTCGCGTAGCTGTTGATAAGTTGCGCGATCGATTTTTTTTATGACCGATGTGTCATCGTTTTCGTCGGCAAGTACACCGGATTTTTCGAAGCAGAATGTGAGGGTGGTGTCGAAGAGGGGGGCGAGAGCGCGGGCTACCTCGGAGGCGATGGTGTCGGCGTTGGTGTTGAGCATGGAGCCGTGTCCGTCGTGGGAGAGGGGGGCGATGACGGGTACGAGTCCGGCGTCGAGGAGGCGTGCGATGGCTTGGGCGTCGACGCGGTCGACGTCGCCCACGAATCCGTAGTCGATTTCGCCTGCGGGGCGGCGGTGTGAGCGGATTATGTCCATGTCGGCGCCGGTGAGGCCGATGGCGTTGATGCCTTCGGCCTGCAGTGAGGTGACGATGTTTTTGTTGACGAGACCTCCGTAGACCATCGTGACTATGCGGAGGGTGTCGGCGTCGGTGATGCGGCGCCCGTCGACCATTTTCTGTTCGATGCCGAGCTGTGTGGCGAGCCGTGTGGCGGAGCGACCGCCTCCGTGGACGAGGAGCTTGAGGCCGGGGATGCGAGCGAAGTCGGCTATGAGGGCGGCGAGGGTGTCGGGTTCTTCGACGATTTTTCCGCCTACTTTTATGATGGTGAGTTGCTGCATGGGAATTTTGTATTTCGAATGGGGGATTTTGAATGATTAATCCGGATTAAACGGGATTTAACGAGATTAATCCGGATTAAACGGGATTTAACGAGATTAATCCGGATTAAACGGATAGCTTCGCGAGAACTCGGGGGCTTTCAGGGCGCGGACGCCGATGAATCGCGTCCCCTATGCGTGGATTGGGCCAATAAGGCCAATAGGACTAATTGGTCTAATTAGACCTATTGGGCGGGGGTTATTTTGCTTCGTCGGCGGCAAATTCCATGAGGTAGGCTTTGATGAAGCCGTCGAGGTCGCCGTCCATTACGGCGTTGACGTCGGAGGTCTGGAAGCCGGTGCGGTGGTCTTTGACGCGGCGGTCGTCGAACACGTAGGAGCGTATCTGTGAGCCCCATTCGATTTTCATCTTGCCGGCCTCGACTTTGGCCTGCTCTTCAAGACGGTGCTGCATCTCTTTCTCGTAGAGGATGGAGCGGAGGTGACGCAGGGCGTTTTCCTTGTTCTTGGGCTGGTCGCGGGTCTCGGTATTCTCGATGAGGATTTCTTCTTTCTCGCCGGTGTAGGGGTCGGTGAACTGGTAGCGGAGGCGTACGCCGGATTCGACTTTGTTGACGTTCTGTCCGCCGGCGCCACCTGAACGGAATGTGTCCCATGACATGAGGGCGGGTTCGACTTTGACCTCGATGGTATCGTCGACGAGGGGGGTGACGAATACGGAGGCAAATGATGTCATTCGTTTGCCCTGGGCGTTGTAGGGTGACACGCGCACGAGGCGGTGCACGCCGTTCTCGCTCTTGAGGTAACCGTAGGCGAAATCGCCCTCGACGTTGATGGTGCATGATTTGATGCCGGCTTCGTCGCCTTCGAGGAGGTTGGCAATCGAGGTCTTGTAGCCGTGGCGTTCGCAGTAGCGCAGGTACATGCGCATGAGCATCTGTGCCCAGTCCTGGCTTTCGGTGCCTCCGGCTCCGGAGTTGATTTTGAGCACGACGCCGAGTTTGTCTTCCTCGCGGCGGAGCATGTTGCGCAGTTCGAGTGCCTCGATGGCTTCGACTGTGGCTGCGTACTGGCGGTCGACTTCCTCTTCGGTGACGAGTTCCTCTTTGTAGAAATCAAATGAGAGCTGAAGTTCGTCGACGAGGTTTTCTATCTCGTGGTAGCCGTCAATCCAGGCTTTGATGTCCTTGATTTTTTTCATCTGAGCCTGCGCTTCCTTGGGGTGCTCCCAGAAGTCGGGGACGTGGGTGCGGAGTTCTTCTTCTTCGAGTTCTATTTTCTTGCTGTCGATGTCAAAGATACCTCCTCAACGCGAGCTTGCGTTCAAAAGTCTCTTTTAATTGTTCTTGAGTAATCATGATAATTTTGAATTTTGAATGTTGAATTTTGAATTTTTTGATTAATCGGGACTAATCGGGATTTAACGGGATTTAGCGGGAGGGAGTAGGCCTAATAGGGCCAATAGGGCCAATAGGCCAAATGGGGCCGATGGGGATTATTTTTTATCGGGTGGTCTGGGCTACGTCCTCGAGGTTGGGGAGAGAGTAGGTGCAGTAGTTTTCCATTACTTCGCTCACTTTGTTGATTTCGAGGAAGGTGGTGCCGCGTCCTTCGCCGAATCCGCCTCCGAGGTAGGCTATGGAGTCGTCGAGGGTGAGGCGTTTGCTTTCAAGAAGATGGCGCAGACCGTCGCGGAGATACTGGCGCGATGATGATGTGGGGGGCTGGTGGATAGCCCATACGCCGTAGGAGAGGGAGAGGAGGCGCACCACGTTCTCGCGGTAGCATAGCGCGAGGGTGGGGAACATGCCGCGGTAGGAGGCTATGTAGCGGGCGGTGCGGCCTGTGTAGCTGTCGGTGATGATGGCGCGGGTACCGAGCATGCAGTTGGATTTCACTGCCTGCCGCGCGAGGAATGATGTTGTGTCGGGCTCGATGACGGGAGTAGTGACGGAGCCGGCCATGGAGCGCTCGGCCTCAAGGACAACGCGGGTCATGGTGGCTACGGCTTCGACGGGGTAGCTGCCGTAGGCGGTCTCGCCCGAGAGCATCAGTGCATCGGTGTGCTGGTAGACGGCGTTGGCTATGTCGGATACTTCGGCGCGTGTGGGGCGCGGGTTGGATATCATCGAATGGAGCATCTGTGTGGCGACAATAACCGGTTTGTGCGCGCGTACGCATTTGTCAATCAAGCTTTTCTGTATACCGGGAATGCGTTCGGCGGGGATTTCGATGCCGAGGTCGCCGCGGGCTATCATTATACCGTAGGAGGCTTCGAGGATTTCGTCGAAGTTGTCGATACCTTCCTGGTTTTCGATCTTGGATATGATTTTTATCGATGAGCCGCGCTCGTCGAGGATAGACTGTATGGCGCGGACGTCGTCGGCCGAGCGTACGAACGAGTGGGCTATGAAGTCGATGCCGAGGTCGATGGCGTAGCCGATGTTGGTGATGTCGCGGGGGGTGAGGGAGGGTAGCTTGATCGATACGCCGGGTATGTTGACGCTCTTGCGTGCGCCGAGCGAGCCGCCGTTGAGGGCTGTGGCGAAAATGGTGCGCTCCTCGATGGAGTCGATGACGAAGTCGAGTTCGCCGTCGTCGATGAGGAGGTGGTCGCCGGGACGGACGTCGTCGGCGATGCCGGTATATGAGAGCGCGATGCAGTCGTGCGACGAAAGGGCTTCGGGATTGCCGACGAAACGTATCCTGTCGCCCGCGGAGATGGCTATGGGGGTGTCGCGGTCGGGGAAATCGTTGTTGGTGGTACGGATTTCGGGGCCTTTGGTGTCGATGAGTATGCCGATGCGCTCGGATACCTGCCTGACGTTGTTGACGATTTTGGTAAAACCGTCGAGCGAGAGGTGGGCTGAGTTCATGCGGACTACGTTCATGCCGTTGTCGAAGAGGTCGCGAATGAAATCGACATCACACCGCTTGTCGGAAACTGTCGCTACAATCTTAGTAAATTTTTTCATAAAACAAACCTATTGGAAAGGCTGCGTCATGCACGTGATAAATAATGCAGCCTGAAATGATGTGCAAATTTACGGAATTTTTAAGAAAAAATGGGGCGGGCGCGAACGATAAATTTTGCCGAGCAAGTATTTTAGTGTATTTTTGCGAAAGAAATTACACCGGGTGTATGATTTTGACGCATCAGCACACCGTAAAAGAATGTAATTTTGCATTAAAACAAACAGCAATGGATACAAAGACAATAAAAGAACTTGAGAAGGATACGGACGGCCTGATGACATACGAATATATCGCCAACAATATCTGGGCGATAGACGGAGATCTTGACTGGCTGACCGACAATCTTATCAGAGTGGACGGCAACGGGCAATTCTTAGTGAGCGCGGCGCGCTATCTGAATGCTGTCGACAAGGAGCATTTTGCCGGCGCCATCGACAAAATGGTGAGCGCGGCTATCGACCGTGACCGTGAGAGAGCCTACATCGGACACTTGCTGCAGAGCCTTTACGGCGACGACTATCTTGAGCGCGCCGAGGAGCTGAGACTGAGTGACAATAACTTCAGGCGTATCTACAAGCGCCTTTATCCCAAAGGAATATGAGAAAGATAATGGTAACGGCAGCTATGGCGGCACTCATGGTCATGACCATGAGCTGCAAGCAATCGGATGCCGCCGGAGCAGCAACTGCACAAAAAGACAATAAAACCCAAAATACCGAAATAATGGAAGTGAAGAAAGATAATGCGGCAGCCGATACGACTGCCGTCAGCAAAGAGGACGTAATAGTGAAAATCAGCACGACGATGGGCGACATCAAGGTGCGTCTGTACGGCGACACTCCGCGCCACCGCGACAATTTCGTGAAATTAGCGAAGGAGGGATTCTACAACGGCGTGCTTTTCCACCGCGTCATCAATGAATTCATGGTGCAGACCGGTGACCCCGACTCGAAGAACGCGCCGAAGGGGAAGATGCTCGGTTCGGGCGACCCCGGATACACCCTCGAGGCTGAGTTCGTATATCCGAAGCATTTCCACAAACGCGGTGCCCTCGCGGCGGCACGCCAAGGTGACCAGGTGAACCCCGAGCGCCGTTCGTCGGGCTCGCAGTTCTATATCGTCACCGGCAAGGCGTACAGCGCCGCCGAGATGGAGCAGATGGAGGCACAGCTGCAGATGGCACAGCAACAGGGCATATTCCAGAGTCTTGTGGGTAAGAACCGTGCGAAGATAGAGGAGATGCAGCGCAAGGGCGACCGCGACGGACTGATGAAACTCCAGGACGAGCTGATAGCCATCACCGAGGCCGAAGCAGCCAAAAATCCCGCAAAACTTACCGAAGAACAGCGCAAGGCATACAGCACAGAGGGTGGCACGCCGCATCTCGACGGCCAGTACACCGTATTCGGCGAGGTTATCTCGGGCATGGACGTGGTCGACGCGATACAGAAAGTAGCCACCGACCGCAACGACCGTCCGACCGAGGATGTCAAAATCATATCGGTCGAAGTGGAATAACGCGGAGAGGGAGCCATGATAGAGACTACGCGGTTTGAGCTCGGCAACGGGCTGAGGTTTGTGCACAATTACGACGGCAACACGGCAATGGTGGCCGTCAACGTGTTGTACAATGTCGGTGCCCGCGACGAACGCGGCGACCTCACCGGGCTTGCCCATCTGTTCGAGCATCTGATGTTCGGCGGTTCGGTCAACATACCCGACTTCGACGGCGCGATAGAGCGTGCGGGAGGGAAAAACAACGCGTGGACCTCGAATGACTTTACCAATTTTTACGACATACTTCCTGCCCAGAATGCCGAGACCGCATTCTGGCTGGAGAGCGACAGGATGCTTAGTCCGTCGTTCGCCGACCGTACGCTCGAGGTGCAGCGTTCGGTGGTCACGGAGGAGTTCAAGCAGCAGTGTCTCAACCGTCCTTACGGCGACCTGAGCCACCATCTGCGCAAACTTGTCTACACCGCCCATCCCTACAGCTGGCCGGTGATAGGCAAGACGCCGGAGCATATCGCCGGGGTGACGCCGCAGGACACGCGGGAGTTCTTTTTCTCGCACTACGCGCCAAACAACGCCGTAGTGGCGGTATCGGGCAATATAACGGCCGAAGAGACCCGGCGTCTGGCCGAGAAATGGTTCGGCGACATACCTCGCCGTGAGATTGCTCCCCGCGGTTACGGCCGCGAACCGGAGCAGACGTCGGCACGGCATGCCGAGGTGTCGGGACATGTGCCGTCGACCGACATAACGATAGCCTATCCGATGGAGGGCTACGGCACGAAGCAGTATTACTGCGCCGACCTGCTTACCGACCTTATGGCCAACGGCGAGTCGTCGATATTCTACCGCGAGCTGCTTATGGAGAGCGACCTCTTCACCTCGGTCGACGCCTCCATACTTGGCAGCGAGGAGCCGGGAATGCTGATGCTCAACATGCGTCTGCGCGAGAACGGCGCCGACAACGAGCGGCGTGCCATAGAGACCGTCAACGCCAAAGTGGAGGAGATAGCGTGCCGCGATTTCAGCGCCCGGCAACTGACACGCGCCATCAACAGGATGGAGTCGGCGATGACGTTCAACAACGTAAGTTATCTCGCCAAGGCACAGGCGCTCGCGATGTGCGAATACCACAATGAGGAGATCAACGGCACGATAGTCCGCTACAGGGAGCTTACGGGCGCCGACCTGCGTGAATGCGCCCGCGACATATTCCGCCCCGAACGGGCGAACACGCTGATATACCGTCCGATGTGACGGAAAGGGGACGCCCTTATAAACAATAGCGACAGGAGGAACGATGAAGAGAAAGGTATCAGGCATATTGACAGCGGCGGCTGCGGCTGTGGCGCTATTGGCGCCGGCAGGGTGCAGCACGTCGAGGCATGTGCCGGAAGGTGAATATCTGCTCGATAAGGTAAAGATAGATGTGGACCCTTCGACCGGGACGGACGAGGTGACACTGATAAATTACCTGCGGCAGCAGCCGAACCATGTGGTGCTCGGTTTCGCCAAGCTGCAGTTAGGGATATACAATATGTCGGGGCGCGATACGACGCGGTGGTACAACCGCTGGGCGCGCAGCCTCGGTCAGGCTCCGGTGATATTTGACCATGACCTGACGGAGCAGTCGCGGCGTCAGCTCGAATTAGCTCTTGTCAACAAAGGATACACCAACACGCACGTGACGGTCGACTCGGTGTTCAACCGCAAGGACCGCAAAGTGGAGTTGATATATCATATCAACTCGGGAAAGCCGCATATCATCAGAAATATAGCATACGAATTCGACGACCCCGGAATCGGGGAGGTAATCATGGCTGACAAGGAGGAGTTCACGATAGCCGAGGGAACACCTCTCAACCGCGACCTGCTCGAAAACGAGCGTGTCAGCATCACTTCACGGCTGCGCGACAAGGGCTACTATAATTTCGCAAAGGAGCAGATAACATTTATCGCCGACACCACGGCCACGTCGAAGGATGTGGACCTGACGATGAGGGTGCTTCTGCCGCAGAAGGCTGACTCGACGTACAGGGAAATGCCGCTTAACGTGAGCCGCGTGGTGTATCGCGTGGAGTCGCCCGACCATAAGCCGGGCATGCCGGCCGACACGGTGAGCGCGGGGAAATTCACTGTCATATATGATGACGACAGGTACCTGAAGCTGCCGCTGCTCGAAGAGAAATGCTTCATACGTCCGGGCGAGCCGTACAGCGCAACCGACGTGAACCGCACATACGAGGCGCTGACGCAGCTTGCCATCGTGAAGTATGTCAACATAGCGATGGTGCCCGAGACTGCCGACGGGGAGCCGGCATTGGAGGCCGTGATAACGCTGTCGCGCACCAAGAAGCAGGGGGTGACATTTGAGGTAGAAGGCACGAATTCGGAGGGTGACCTCGGATTCGGCGTAGGGGTGACATACCAGCACCGTGACCTTGCACGCGGCGCCGAGGTGCTTACGGCGAAGGTGAGGACGTCGTACGAGAGCCTTTCGGGCAAGCCGACGGGCATCATCAACGACCGCTATACGGAGGTGGCCGCGGAGGTGGGGATAACGTTCCCCAAATTCGAGGCGCCGTTCATATCGAAAAGTTTCAAACAGCGGTCGAAGGCGCAGACCGAGTTCGCGGTATCGTTCAATTATCAGGAACGTCCGGAATATACGCGTGTCATCTCGGGCGCGGCATGGAAATACCGCTGGAACGACCGCGCGAACATGCACCGCAACACGTTTGACCTTATCGACCTCAACTACGTGTATCTGCCGAAATCGACCATCGACTTCATAAATACCGTGGCGCCGCAGAACCCGCTGCTGAGGTATTCGTATGAGGACCATCTTATCATGCGCATGGGGTATTCGATTTACCGGACGAACCGCCGGCCTGTCACTCCGGGCTCGCGTATGTTCGGCAATCCGTTCCAGCAGAAGATATGGACGCTGAGGGCGTCGGTCGAGACGGCGGGCAACCTGCTGTACGCACTGTCATCGCTGACGGGGCAGAAGCGTCACGGGGGCGCCTACAAGGTGTTCAACACGCAGTATGCGCAGTATGCCAAGTTCGATTTCGACTATTCGTGGGTGTACAATTTCAATTCGCGCAATTCGATAGCGCTTCACGGCGGCTTCGGTGTGGGTGTGCCTTACGGCAACTCGGAGATGATACCGTTTGAGAAGCGTTTCTATGCCGGAGGTGCCAATTCGGTGAGAGGCTGGGGTGTAAGGACATTGGGCCCGGGTGCCTACGACGCGCGCAATTCGGTGATTGACTTTATCAACCAGTGCGGCGATATACGTCTCGACCTTAACGTGGAGTACCGCGCCAAGCTGTTCTGGGTGATAGAGGGCGCTCTGTTTATCGATGCGGGAAATATCTGGACGATACACAATTATGAGAATCAGCCGGGGGGCATGTTCAAGTTTGACGCGTTCTATAAGCAGATTGCGGCGGCATACGGCGCCGGTATACGATTTGATTTCACGTATTTCCTGTTGCGTCTCGACCTGGGTATGAAGGCGCATAATCCGGCTTACGGGCAGGAGAAATGGCCGTTGCTGCATCCGCGGTGGGGGCGGGACAAGACGATACATTTCTCGATCGGATACCCGTTTTGAGTAATTAGTAATTAGTAATGAGTAATGAGTAATGAGTAATGAGTAATGAGTAATGGGGCGGGTGTTTTTTTGATAGGGTAGGTATTATAGCTGTTGTAGCTAAGTAGCTATAATAGCTATTTAGCTATCGTAGTGGCTTGGGCGGGAGAAAACTTTTTTTATTGAGGAGCCAGTTATGAATAACGAGAAGAAGAAATTGGTGATATTTGACCTGGACGGTACGTTGCTTAATACTATTACCGATTTAGGGCAGGCTGCGAATTATGCGCTTGAGAAAAACGGTTATGCCACGCATCATCTGTCGTCGTATCCGCATTTCGTGGGCAACGGCATACGTAAACTTATCGAACGGGTGCTACCGGCGGAGGACCGCGATGAGGCGACGGTGGAGAAACTGCGCGGGGATTTCATGGAGTATTACAACGAACATCTTACCGACACTACGACGCCATATCCCGGCATTGAGGATATGCTGCGCGACCTGCAGGCAGCTGGTGTGAAGATGGCTGTCGCCACCAACAAGTATCAGGAGGCGGCTACGAGGCTGATACTTCATTTCTTCCCTTACATTTCGTGGGTGGCCATAGCCGGGCAGATCGAGGGCGTTCCGGTGAAACCGGATCCGTCGGTTGTGTTCCGTATACTCGGTGAGTATCCTACGGCTAAGCATGATGTCATGATGGTGGGTGACTCGGGTGTGGATATGGAGACGGCACGGCGTGCGTGCGTCGAGTCGACAGGCGTAAGCTGGGGATTCCGTAGCGTGGCCGAACTGACCGAAGCATACGCCGACCATATAATCAACGCCCCCGACGAACTGGTAAAAATAGTCGGCGCTGAGTGAGGCAATTCACAATTCATAATTCACAATTCATAATTCATAATTGCTTGGACATACGGCGCAAATTATGAATTATGCATTATGAATTATGAATTGAGCAGGTCGATGGCGAAGTCGAGGATGGTGTCGTGACCCTGGAGGGCGGCCTGCGGGTCGAGGTCGACGGCGCAGCCTTCGGAGGGCTCGATGCCGAATTCTGTTGTCCGGCCGAGAGGGTCGAGGACCGGCGCGGATGAGAAGCGTATGCCCCAGCCGTTGGGAAGCTCGGAGGAGAACGGCATGCCGGAACCTCCGCCTGTGGTGGCGCCTACGATTTTGACTGCGGGGAGAGTGCGCATGATTGATACGAGATTGTTGGCGGCCGAGAATGTGGAGCGGTTGGTGAGCACGGCTACCGGTTTGCCCCACATTACGCGTCCCTGTTCGGCAGGCTCATAGTAATATGCGTAAGGCTCGGAGAAGTCGTCGTGACCGGGGCCGTTCTTATGGCTTATATAGCCGGCGAGGGTGCGCTGCGTGATGAAGCGCGCCACGATGGTCTCGACGGTGGTCATGGAGCCTCCGCCGTTGTCGCGAATGTCGATGATGAGGCCGTCGCAGGTGCGCAGGTAGTATAGTATGTTGTCGAGGTTGCCTTCGCCAATGCCGTAGGATAGCGAGGGTATACGCATGTAGCCGATGTTTTCGTGCAGGATGCCGTAGATTATGGAGCCTGTCTGTCGGTAGTTGAAGTTGAAGTAGTGCTCCTTGATGAGACGGTCGTCGAAATTCTGCGGGTAGTCGCTCCACCAGCGGCGGTAGTAAGAGGTGTTGAACGACGAGGAGAGGTTGGTGTGGCCGTCGCGGAGCTCGTCGAGCATCTGTGCGCATACGATGAACAGCTCCTCGGATGTCATTCGGTCGCTTATTTTCGGGGAGTAGCGGGAGTAGACTTCGTCCCAGTCGATGCCTTTCTCGCGGAAGAAGCAGTAGTGCTCGTCGAGCGTGCGCCAAAGAGCGTCGAAATTGCCGCGCGGATTGTCGGCGTACTGCGGTATTTCGTGGCACGATGCGGCAAGCAGGGCGGCCAGTGATATGATGATGAGGCGGAGCTGTTTCATTAGTAAAGGGCGGATATGATTCGGGCGTCGCGGCTCAGCGACCGGCGTCGTGACAGTGAGAGCCATTCGCCGGACAGACCGATGACGAACGCGTGGGTGTGGATATTGGTGACGAGGTCGTTGGCTTTGCTTGAGAAGGTGTAGCCGCGGTAGCCGAGACGCAGCGACGTGGCGCCGAAATGGAGGTCGGCGGTGAAGAGGTTGGTCATGGCGAAACGGTTGCCCGGCCATGCGAAGTGCACGAGGCCGTCGTGGTTGCCGAGATATATCTCGTAGTAAAGTTCGTCGTATTCGGGGGCGAAGAATATGCCTGCGAGGGGTAGCACGGGCTGGTAGCGCAACGTGACGGGCAGACGGCCTACGCGGAGATTATATGCGGCGTAGGCGGTGGCGTTGACCGTCCATGCGAGTTTGGCCGAAGCGGGATTGTTGGAGTTGCGCGGATTGTAGATGCAGCCGGCATCTATGCCGGTGGAGCCGCCGGCGGCTATGGTGAGCGCCTGGAGCGGGTGCCATCGGCGGAGCATGCCCCATGAGAATGTGCCGTCGATGCGCCATGTGGTGGCGTTATCGGCACGGTTGCGTCCGCGGTCGAGCTCAATGCGGGCGTTGAGCTGCATGACCCAGTTGTCGGGGTCGAATTTCATGGCCTGCATGCGTTCGTAGGCGAATGCGGCGCTCCATCCGCGGTAGGTGATTGGCGACAGGTAGCTGTCGGCCACGGAGGAACTTCCGATTTCGAGCATGTAGGCCGAAGTGACGGGCCGTAGCGGGGGTATGGAGTCGCCGTCCGCGGGGGCGCACTGTGCCCGGCAGCATACGGCAATCAGGATTGCGACGGAGAGGAAAAGAAGGCGTTTCATTGTCAGAATAGGCGTTCTTGTCCGTTGATTTCGTCGCGCACTTCGTCGTCGGAGCGCTCGGTGTAGGTGTCGTCGGAGGGGTCAGACGGGTCGGACATGTCGGACGAGTCTGACTGAGAGGAAGATGTTGTTTCTTCTTCCTCGTCGTCGAGGCCTGTTTCGCGCGGCTCGATTTCGGTGACGGAATCGATGGTGTAGGTCGTGACGCGTTTGCCCTTGGCCTTGAACGATTTGACGGCTATGAAGTCGATGGCGTCGATTATAAGCGGTTCGCGGAACTCGTCGGCGCCTCCGAATTTCACTTCAAAGCGTGCGCCCGGTTCGTCGGTGAGGAGTATGAGCGATGATTTGGCATTCTCTCCAAGGTAACGCTGCAGCTTGGCGGAGGGCTCGAAGGTGAAGCGCTTGAGATAGGGATAGCCCTGGTCGGCATCGTTGAGGATGGCGGTCCAGACTATGCCGGGACGGTATTTCTCGATGCGGAGTATGTTTTCGGGATAGTGGTTGCCGGCATCGAACGACGACATGTAGTATTCGCCCGATTTGAGGATGACGAGTATGGTATCGTTGCCCGCGAACTCGCCGAGGTAGTCGCCGCGGCCGTCGTAGTTGAGGCGCAGCACATCGGGGTCGAACCATACCTTGCGTCCGCCGAGGGTGGATGCTCCGCGTTCCTTGAGCGAGAAGCGGTGCACTTCGTTGCGGGTGACGATGTTGCCGCGCGATTGCTTTCCCTTGATGGCAAGCTCGCTGAAGTCGACGTCAAACTGGAGCGTCTTGAGACGTGCTTTCGGTTTGAGGGTCACTTTGACAATCTCGGCCTCGCCGTTGGGGTTGGCGCTGAACCATGACACGCGCGAGCCGGGAGTGCCCATCGTCAGATTGTACTCCTTGTCGCGGGTGACGCCGGTGACCGAGAAACGCTTCATGTAGAAAGTGCCACCCTTGCCGTCCTGGTAGATGGCGTTGTAGATGGTGCGTTCGTCGCCGCGCTTGAACACGTTGATGTAGAGAATGTTCTTGTCGACGAACAGTTTTTCGGCCACCTTGACCACCTTGTAGCGGCCGTCGCGGTAGAATATGATTATATCGTCGATAGATGAGCAGTTGCACACGAATTCGTCCTTCTTGAGCGATGTGCCGATGAAGCCCTCCTCGCGGTTGATGAAGAGCTTCTCGTTGGCTTCGGCCACCTGCGTCGCCTCGATGTTGTCGAAGCCGCGGATGACGGTGCGGCGCGGGAAGGCGTCGCCGTATTTTGCCTTAAGCCCTTCGAACCATGCGATGGCATATTCGGTCAGATGGCTGAGGTTGCCTTCGATTTCGGCTATGCGGTCGAGGTAGGAGGCTATGAGTTCGTCGGCCTTGTGGGAGTCGAATTTGGTGATGCGCTTCATCTTGATTTCGAGCAGGCGGAGTATGTCGTCGTCGGTGATGTCGCGCACGAGGTCCTTGACGAACGGCAACAGGCGCGAGTGGACGTGGGCGATTACCTCCTCGATGGTCTCACCCTCTTCGAAACGGCTGTCCTTGTAGATACGCTGCTCGATGAAGATGCGTTCGAGCGAGGCGAAGTGAAGTAGCTCCTTGACCTCGGAGAGTGATATTTCAAGCTCTTTGCGCAGAAGTTCGCGCGCGGTGTCGACATTGTGGCGGAGCACGTCGCTGACCCCGAGGAAGTGGGGCTTGCGGTCGGCGATTACGCAGCAGTTGGGCGATATGGATAGCTCGCAGTCGGTGAACGCGTAGAGGGCGTCGATGGTACGGTCGGACGATGTGCCGGGGAGCAGGTGCACGAGGATAAGGGCATGCTCGGCGGTGTTGTCGTCGACCTTGCGTATCTTGATTTTCCCTTTTTCGAATGCCTTGAGTATGGAGTCGATGAGCGCGCCGGTGGTCTTGCCGTAAGGTATCTCGGTGATGGCAAGCGTCTTGTTGTCGATTTTCTCGATTTTGGCGCGCACTTTGACCACGCCGCCGCGTTCGCCGTCGTTGTATCGGCTGATGTCGATGAAGCCGCCGGTGACGAAGTCGGGATAGAGAGTGAACTCCTCCCCTTTGAGGTGGGCTATGGCGGCGTCGATGATTTCATTGAAGTTGTGAGGCAATATCTTGGAGGAGAGGCCTACCGCGATGCCTTCCACTCCCTGAAACAAGAGGAGGGGGAATTTGGAGGGGAGCACGACGGGCTCCTTCTTGCGGCCGTCGTAGGAGAGCGTCCATTCGGTGATTTTGGGGTTGAAGAGCGTCTCGAGGGCGAAGGGGGAGAGTCGTGCCTCGATGTAACGGCCGGCGGCTGCCGATGCGCCTGTCAGGATGTTTCCCCAGTTACCTTGCGTTTCCACCAGGAGGTCTTTCTGCCCGAGCTGCACGAGTGCGTCGTTGATTGATGCGTCGCCGTGGGGGTGGTACTGCATCGTGTTGCCCACGATGTTGGCCACTTTGTTGAAACGGCCGTCGTCGAGGGTCTTCATCGAGTGGAGTATACGCCGCTGCACGGGTTTGAGACCGTCCTCGATATGGGGGACGGCGCGTTCGAGTATCACGTAGGACGCGTAGTCGAGAAACCAGCTGCGGTACATGCCGCGCAACTGATGCTTGACGACATCGGCTGCTGCTTCCTCGTAGGGTTTCTGTGAGTCGGGCTGAGGCATTACATCCTCATCTTCATGGTCGGTAGGTGGAATTGTCAGGTCGCTCATTGTAATTCGGCATTTGTAGCAAAGTTACGAAAAATTTGCCAAAAAATCAATAACGACCGTTAATGCGGGATTATTTTTTCGGGAATAGGTCGGCGAAGATGCGGTCGGTGGCGCCTATGTTGTCGGCTATGTATTGGCCGGCGGTTTTGCCTGCGGAGGTGCGGAGGGATGTATCGGAGAGCAGGCGGTCGAGGGTGGAGGAAGTGGTGGCGGCGTCGGTGACGCAGAATGCTCCGCCGAGGGTTATGAGGTCGCGCGCTTCCTTGAATTTGTGGTAGTTGGGGCCGAATACGACGGGAATGCCGTAGACGGCGGCTTCGTTGATGTTGTGGATACCGGCTCCGTGTCCGCCGCCGATGTAGGCCACGGATGCGTAGCGGTAGAGCGACGCGAGTTTACCGAAGCAGTCGACCACTATGCCGCGCACGCCGGCGGGAGCGGTGCCGTTGTCGGCGATATGCTTTTCCCATTGCGACAGGGGGATTACGTTGCCGCTGACGGCATCGCACAGCGCGCTGACGCGGGCTGCGTCAAATTCGTGGGGCGCGATGATGAATTTTACTTCAGGATTGGCGTTGAGCCAGGGTAGGTAGTTGGCTTCGTCGGCCTCCCAGCTGCTGCCGAATATGATGAAAGAACGGAGAGCGTCGCCTCCGGCTATTTCGCATGTGCCTGTCATGACGTCGGTGACGCGGTCGAAGCGTGTGTCGCCGGCCACGACAGTGTTGTCGATGCATATCCCGGCGAGGAGCTGACGCGAATTTTCGTCCTGGAGATATATGCGGTCGAAACGGCGCAGCATTTTGCGGAACATGCCTCCGTAGGGGCGGAAGAATATCTGCCCGGGCCGGAATATGGCCGATATGATGTAGACCGGCACTCCGGCTTTGGTGAGTTGCTGGAGGTAGTTGCCCCAGAATTCATACTTTATGAAGATTGCCACCGAGGGGCGTACGGTCTCGATGAAGCGACGGGCGTTGCGCGGCGTGTCAAACGGCAGGTAGGTCACCGTGTCGACAAGCGGATAGTTCTTGCGCACTTCGTAGCCCGAGGGGGAGAAGAACGTGAGCAATATCTTCCGGTCGGGGTACTCGCGCCGCAGACGCTCGATGAGGGGGCGTCCCTGCTCGAATTCGCCGAGCGACGAAGCGTGTATCCATATCGCGCCACCTTCGGCGGGAAGGGCGGCCTGCAGACGGGCGAAAGTCTCCTTATGGCCCTCGACCATCTTTTTAGCCTTCGGATTGGACAGGGATGCTATCCTGACCGCCGACTTGTAGAGATGTATGCCTAAGTTGTAGAGGAAGTTCACGACGCAGCCGGTTGGGTTACTGTAGCTTGATGTTGGCGCAGGCATTTTCCACGCGGCGGCGTGTGGCGTCGATGCCCATCAGTTCGGTGATGTCGAACATGTGGGGACCTTTGCATTCGCCCACTACGGCCAGACGCAGGGCGTTCATCACGTTGCCGAGATGATAGCCGTTATCGTTGATCCATGCGAGGATGTTTTCCTCGGTGGCCTTGCTGTCGAGCGAGGGGAGCGATGCCATGCGGTCAACCATGGCGCGGAGTATGGCTGGTGTTTCGGTTGTCCAGCGTTTCTTTACCGATTTTGCCTCGTATTCGGTCGGGTCGACGAAGAAGAATCGGGCCTGTTCCCAAAGGTCTTTGACGAAGTTGGCGCGGTTTTTCACCATCGCGATAGCGCGGGTGATGTATTCGTCGGAGAAATCGGCGGGGTTTACGCCGTTGGCTTCCATGACCGGTTTGAACATGGCGAGGAGCTGCTCGTCGGGCAGTTCCTGGAGGTATTTGTGGTTGAACCATTTGCCCTTCTCGAAGTCGAATTTTGCGCCCGAGCGTGAGCAGTGGTCAAACGAGAAGCGGTTGATAAGTTCGTCCATCGACATGATTTCGGTGTCGTCGCCGGGGTTCCATCCGAGCAGGGCGAGGAAGTTGACTACTGCCTGCGGCAGATAGCCTTTCTCGCGGTAGCCCGAGGAGATGTCGCCGCTCTTGGGGTCGTGCCATTCGAGGGGGAACACGGGGAAGCCGAGACGGTCGCCGTCGCGTTTCGACAGTTTGCCTTTGCCATCGGGTTTGAGCAGCAGGGGCAGGTGGACGAACTGCGGCATCGTGTCGGCCCAGCCGAACGCTTCGTAGAGAAGCACGTGGAGAGGGGCCGAGGGAAGCCATTCCTCGCCGCGTATCACGTGGCTCACTTCCATCAGGTGGTCGTCGACGATGTTGGCGAGGTGGTAGGTGGGCAGGTCGTCGGCGCTTTTGTACAATACCTTGTCGTCAAGTACCGATGAGTTGATGGTGACCTTTCCGCGGATGAGGTCGTTGACCTCGACGTCGCGTCCCGGTTCGATTTTGAAGCGTACCACATATTTCTCGCCGGCGTTGATAAGACGTTGAGTTTCCTCCTTGCCGAGCGAGAGCGAGTTGCGCATCGATGCGCGGGTCGACGCATCGTACTGGAAGTTGGGCGTAGCGGCGCGTGCTGCCTCGAGTTCTTCGGGGGTGTCGAACGCGATGTATGCCTTGCCGTTGTCGAGGAGCATTCTGACGTGCTCGCGGTATATGTCGCGGCGTTCGCTCTGCTTGTATGGGCCGTAGTTGCCCCCTTCGCGTACGCCTTCGTCAATGCCTATGCCGAGCCATGCGAGAGCCTCGTTGATATAATCCTCGGCTCCGGGAACGAAGCGCTGTGAGTCGGTATCCTCGATACGGAGTATCATGTCGCCGCCGTGACGGCGCGCGAAAAGGTAGTTGTAGAGGGCGGTGCGGACGCCTCCGATGTGGAGCGGACCGGTGGGTGACGGAGCAAAACGTACTCTTACTTTTCTTTCCATTACGATGTGACTGGTTATGTTGTCGACAGAATTAATTCAGTAATTGTTAAAAACTATCCCGCCGTAGAGGAGGGGTGTCGGCGGCCTGTGCCTCGGTGTCGGCGTGACCGCGGGGAGAGAAATAAAAAATGCCATCGGCTACAAAGCTGATGGCATGGTGAAAGGGAAGTGGGCGCTGAGGGATTCGAACCCCCGACCCTCTGCTTGTAAGGCAGATGCTCTGAACCAGCTGAGCTAAGCGCCCCTTGTCGGTTGAACGATGCAAAGGTAAGCACTTTTTTTGAATTACCAAAATTTTCACGAAGTTTTTTTCGCGGGGTGTCGGCGGTGATATTGCCGGTAGTGCCGATATTGGTTGTAAATCAGTGCTATACGGGGCGTATGGCGATTACGGCTGAGTTGAATTCGAAAGCTGCGTCAAACACTTTAAGTATATCGGGCCATGCCGATGCGGGGGCAACAGCTACCGAATGGCGCTCCACCAATTGCACGACTACATCCCGGCCGTCGACTTTTGCGCTGACAATAAAACTTGCCACAGGCGATGAGATGGTCTTGTTGAGCGACGTGACACTCTCGGGGATGACTTCGTAGCCGTCGGGGACAGTGAATCTTATCGTGTGGCGTTGCTGGTCGGCGCATTCCTGCATAATGCTTATGTCGCGCTTGCGGGCTGAGCCTTTGACTTCAAGTTGCTTCCCTGTCAGTCGGCCGATGTTGATGAGAAGGTCGTTGCCGGCGCGTGATACCATGTCGGGAACCAACCCGCTGATGACAAGTGTTGCGGTAGGCTTGTCGGGTGTGCATCCGAGAGAGGGGGTGGAGAAGCTGATAAGTTTCGGATTGTCGCAGTTCCAGATGATTTCGGCGCGTTTCGTCATCTCTTTGCGTTGCAGTATGGCTTCATTCTCTTTGTTTCTCTCTGCAACACCCTTAGGCTCTTTTTGCCCCAGGAAGCGTGCCCATTCGGCCATGATGTCACCCGTCGGGATAGCGCTTGCCAATATGTTTTTCCATGAGCCGGTGAAATTGACCGTTGTCGTTATTGTCAGGTCTTCGATATGGTCAGGCTCCATGGAGAGATTGCTTATCGTTTCGGTTATATTGTCTTTGGTTCCGCTGCGGGGGATGGTGAAGGAATGCGCTACCGAGTGCAGATTGTCAAGATACGGCGCTCCTTCAAATCTGAAGGCTTTCTCCGAATCATACCCTGCCGGAATTTCGCCGGGCACATACAGGGGCTCCTTATAGGGGAAATAGCAGGAATCACCTGCGACGGAAATATATGTGGCATCATTGAAATGAATAAGCCGGTCGACCGGAGCGGCACTGCGCGGCGACGTCACCGCCACGCGTCCCGGCAATACGGTCGATATATTTTCAAGCAGACGTGAGAACGATTTGGCAAACTGGCGGTCGGACAGTTTCTCATTGTGCTTCATGCAGGAGAAATTCAGCGCCACGTAAGCCGCATCGATGATTTCACGTTCGGACGCGTCAGGATGGTTCTTTTTCCATTGCTTCATGATGCCTTCCGCATCGTCTATCGATCTTTTAGGATATTTCCCATCCTTTATTGCGCAGGCTATGTCCTGCAGCAGTTGGGCCGGAATAATAGTGCGCACACCTCCGGGACGGGCTGATTTTGGCACATAGCCGAGGCGTCCGGTGTTGTTGAGGATATAGATGTAGAGATATGGCATCTGACGTGCTTTTGAAAAAAACAGCTCGGTCTGCTCGATAGCCTCGATTCCTGACATGTGAAGCGACAGATGGTTCACTCCGCCCTCGGTATTGTCTAATTTTAGGGCAGGAGCACCGTTATAATTGGCATATTCCAATGCAAGCGAGGGGGGTGAGGATATTTCGACCAGGAAATCTTTTATGGGGTATGGCTTGAAAAAGTCAATTTTAATCGCCGGCAATGACTGTTCCTCCATAAAATAATCTATATAGTAGAAATAATCGAGTATGACTCCCGGCTCCAGACCCGGAATGGCAATCTTATACTCGGCATCTTCGTTGTTTTTGCCTTTGGTGACAGTGAGGGCTTCGTCCATATTTATATTTTCGACTGTCCCGTCAGGTTTTATCAGACGTGCGCCAAAAGCGGGCCTTACTGACATGAGCGTATAGCCGTCAACTTCATTTTTTTTAGGGATGGGCACTGTCACCGAGTTGAAGATGTCTATCGCCGACCGGTCGAGAATTTTCACCATTGTTCTGTCGAAATCCACGGCATTGATGGCGTTGTTGTTTCGGTAGCCGGTTATCAATTCTTTCATGACGTTGGTGCTTTCGTCATGAAAGGCATTTATTTTACGGTATCGTGCTATAAAGACAGCTCCTTTGTCCTTATATATCGAGTCGGACAAGTCGGTGTCAGGATTGAATTGCGGCAAATCCATGCCCCATACTGTTGCGGCGGCTTTGTCGTAAAACGATTTGTCGATGTCCGCACGAATTTCATGCGGTGAGGCAACTGCAAGGAGCAATACCGGAAGTAGTCTAAGAGACCATAACCGTAAATTCTTCATAAGTGTGTTGTTTAAAGCGTTTTTAATACTATGTTGGAGGAGCATGCGTCAATGAGGCGTGCTAAATCTGCATTATATTCTTTCATCATTTTGTTTGGTACATCGGTTTTCTTGATAGTGATTACCAATGAACGGGTGACTGAGTGCCCGTCGGCGGCCTGACTGCCGGTCACCGCACCTGTCAGCCACTCGTTTTCAATATCGCAATCCGGAGGCAGCTCGCCGAGCGACATGTTGTCGGGCACTTCAAGGTGCACTGTGCAGCGCAGTATCGCGGGAAAACCGATGATGCCGTCGGACAGGCGGTCGGTCATGTCGAATTTAAGGCTTTCTATGCGTGTTGCGATTGCCGGGTCTACGTAGGAGGTGGAGCCGGCATTTTTAATCGCTGCATGTATTGTCGCAGTGCCTGAGAGAATGGTGGAATCGGCCGCGGTTGTGCAAATGACGTTTTCCGGTTTGGAACCGGGCATGGCGGAGCAGAACGTACGCTCGTAGAACTCTTGCCGCAGCCCCGGCGGATATTCGTCGGCAAGCTGCTGTATAAAGCTGTTGAATGTACCGGAACGGTATTGCGTGCTTTTGGCCAGAAGCCTGTCGCCCTCGACGGTCAGCGTGATATGCTCCGAGCGCACATTCCTGTGCGGCGCACAAGGCGGCAGCCGCCGTATGATGCAATGGTCGGGAGTATCCTCAATCATAGCCTCACGTCCGGCAAGCGCGGCCGGCGGATTGTCGGGTGAGCTGTAGCGGGCTGTCCCGTCAAGGAATATTATACTGTCGGACGGGAGCATGACCGCCGTAATCATGTGGTTGCCTGATGATATGTTGGGGACTGTGCTCCAGTCAGTGCCTACCTCGGGAGTCCCGATCCAGACGAGACGGGCGTCAATGCCGAGCGCCCGGAGCATGTTGCGTGTAAGCAGGGCGCTCCCCTTGCAGTCGCCAAACCGTTTGCGCAACACTTCCGAGGCCAGGTCGGGGCGGTGGCCGAATTCGCCGTGTTCCACTGCCAGATAGCGAATAGTGGCGTGCACGAAGTCATTGACGGCTCTTATCCTTTCGGCATCGGTGCGGCATTCCGATGTGATTTCTTTTGCTTTGGCCGTGACGGTCGCGGCGCCCGGGTCGTCGGTGGGAATATAGCCGAGCAGGTAGCGGTAAAGGTCGTCGGTATCGGCGAAATGTCCCAGCAAAAGTATCTGCGGAGCTGTCACATTGATTGACGGCGCATCGGCGAATCGTCTGTTTTTCTTCAGATCGGCCAGTGTGTATGTCACGATGCGTCTGTCGCCGCGGAGTTCCTCCTCTACTGTGTATTTCCCCTCAGGCATATTGCGCGGTTTCGGCCTGTATCGGTGAGAGAGGCATTCGGGGATTTCGATTTTCACAACAGCTTTTTCTATATCGTAAATCTGATATATGAGGAGCTTGCCCATGAATTCCGGTTTCTTGTATGTGCGCTTCACCGACACTTTTGCCGTCGCTCCCTTTTTAGGCAATGATACGGTTACAAAACATGCTTTTGAATCGGAGAAAAACTCGTCGCCGATAAATGCACTGTAAGTGACACTGCCCCCTGAAGCCTTGTCGATAGAGATGTCGTCATCGTAATAAGCCATGGCCAACGCTTTGTCGGCGCTTCTGTTGGCTCTGAATATATATTGCGTGGAATTTTTTATCTCTTTAATCCCGGTCCCTGATTTATCAGGGATTAGCCTGACATATTCCGTCAATCCCTCGATTACTACATTTTCGCTCGGTTCTGATTCTGCGGATGCCAGTAACGGGAATAAAAGACAAAGATATATGATAAAACCCTTTTTCATGTGAGAGGCGGTATTTGGAGTTTTCAAGGAAATATATAAGGCAATAGCAAATATAAGTTAAAAAATGGAAAAAGCAATAGTATGATACTAAAAAAATATATATGTCTTTACAAAAAAGTATCGTAAAGTATAATAATAAGTATAATAAAAGGTGAGCGGCATCGCTATAGGGGAGTGCGATGCCGCTCGGGGGTTGGTTGGGTTGGGTTGGGATTATGTGGGCGAAGATGGATTCGAACCACCGAAGGTATAAACCAGCAGATTTACAGTCTGCCCCATTTGGCCACTCTGGTATTCGCCCGGACGAAACGGCTTCCCGTTTCATTTGTGGTTGCAAATATACGCATTATTTTTTTAATAATACGCAGTTTTATGCGAAAAAACAGAAGAACGTACATTTTTACATGTTTTTACATAGTTTTTCTTCTGTTTTGTCATGCAGCAGTCGTGACGCTGCTGTTATTCCATGTTGCGGACGCGCTGTACGAAGTCGTACATGCGTATGGCGGCTTCGGCGGCTTCGGCGCCTTTGTCGCCGGCGGGTCCTCCGCAGCGGTCGAGGGCGTCCTGCTCGGTGTCGACGGTGAGCACGCCGAATATCACCGGGGTGTCGCAGTCGGCGTTGAGTGCCGTTATGCCTTGCGTCACCGACTGGCATACGTAGTCGAAATGGGGAGTGCCGCCGCGTACCACGCAGCCGAACACTATCACCGCGTCATACATCGAGGTCTCTATGAGCTGCGAGGCTGCGAACGTCAGTTCCACTGCGCCGGGCACTTCAAACACGTCGATATTGTCATCGCTGATGCCCTGTGCCTTGAATGTGGCGAGGGCGCTTTCGGTAAGGGCGCCGGTGATGTGGCCGTTCCAGAGGGCTTTGACTATCGCCACCTTGATGTCGGCGGCGGAGGGGAGGGGAGCTACGGGTGTTGATGTAGACATTTTGAGTGGTATTTATATTGTTTTATCAATTGCGTCGGCGAGCAGGGCGGCATCGTCGAGATGTGAATAGTCGTCGACGTAGTATGCGAAGTTCTCGCGGCGTGCGCGTTCGGGGTCGTTGTGGCTGAAAAGCGCCTGAAGGTCAGACGGGAGGGTGATGACACGGCCGGCAATCTCGAGGTTTTCGTAGACGTAGGGCATCACTTTGGTTATGCGCTTTATGCGGTCGTCGGCTACGTCGGGCACGTAGACTATTGTCGCCTCGCGTTCGGCCACATTGGTCATGAACGACCACAGCTGGCGGCGTATGCGCTGGTCGACGGCAAGATAGCCGCCGAATACCACGATGTCCTCCCGCTCCACCCGCGGCCAGGTTATATCGAATCCTTCGCCGTCGTCCTGAATGCCGTAGCGCGATGATGTGCCGTCGATATTCAGCACTACGGGCGTCTTGGCGATGTGGCGGTCGGACTTGGAGATGTCGGCGCCGTCGGCGGTGAGTGCGTCGGCTATGATGGCGCCGACCTTGTCGGTGCCCAGTTCTGACAGGAATACCACTTCGCGGCCTTTTGCCGCAAGCGAGCAGGCGGCTCTCAGGAGCGCACCTCCGGGCCGCGTGGCTGTGGGCGAGCATCCCTTGAAGTCGATTTCAAGCCATGACTCGCATATAATGATTATTTTACCTTTCATCGGATAAGGAAATGTGTCTTTACGTATGATGCTCAGGAGTTTCTCGATATGTGGCCGAGGTAACCTCCGTGGTGGCGCTTGGCGTAGTCGGCGCGTGTGAAGCCGATGGCCTGCATTACGTTCACCACCAGAATGTCGCCAATCACTGTCATCATGGTGGTCGAGGTAGTGGGCGTCAGGCCGAGAGGGCAAACCTCCGGGGCACCCCCGGTGAGGATGGTGACGTCGGCTATGCGGGCAAGCTCGCTGTCGCCGTTGCCGGTGATTACTATGATGGGAATCGAGGGGATGAGGGTGCGGGCGAGGGCTACGAGGTCGATTATTTCGCGGGTCTTGCCCGAGTTGGATATGAGCAGGAGGGCGTCGTTGGGCTGAAGCAGTCCGAGGTCGCCGTGCTGGGCTTCCGACGGGTGCAGGTTGACAGCCGGAGTGCCTGTCGACGAGAATGTCGTGGCAATGTTCATGGCTATCTGTCCGGCTTTGCCCATGCCCGAGGTCACGAGCTTGCCGCCGCGGCGGTTGACATGCTCCACTATCAGTTCGACGGCACGGGCGTAGGCGTCGGTCACCGGTATGCTGAGTATCGCTTCGCTTTCGGCGCGTAATATCTCTTTGATTGAATCGGTTAAATTTTCCATTGGTTTTTCGGCTTTTGTCAATGCCATTGGCAAAGTTACGAAAAATCAGACATACTCAGAAAAGATAACACTATATTTTCTCGGCCGGGGGTTGACAAAATGACAGATTGCCACGCAGCCGCATCAGTTGCCGGTGACGGCGATGCGGTGGGTGAGGGTGTTGCTGACATTGTCGCCTTCGCGTATCGACGCGCGGTAGAGGTAGATGCCGCGGGTCACGCGGTGGCCGGCACGGTCTTGCAGATTCCATGTCACGGGGCTTGTCAGGTACATGTCGCTGCGTCCGTTGGTCACCGATTCCCATACGGGCTGTCCGAGCATGTCGTAGATGGAGATAGTGACTTCGACCTGAGCGTCGGGACGGTCGTGCGACAGATAGAAGTTGGCCTGTGTCGATGCCGGATTGGCGTCGGAGTATACGTCGTAGAGCACCGGGGCGCGGTCGGGCGACACGTAGAAATCTATCGTCTCGGAATTGGAATTGTCCGATGTGTCCCAGATGCGCAGGCGCAGCGAATGGGCGCCCTCCTCGAGTTGCGGCAGCTGGTATGCGATGATGCCGGAGGGGGAGCCGTCGGCCGACGGGGTGTAGTATTCAGCCACGTCGGAGTAGCTGCGGTTGCCATCGATGAGCACGTTCATCTGGTGGCCTACGCCCGATGTGTTCATGTTGATGCCGCGGTTGTCGGCAATCTCGGCTATGAGCATCGGGGTGGCGTTGACCCGGTCGCCCGAACGGAACGACGGGTGGTTGAGGTATATCGATTTGATTACGGGGGGTATGGTGTCGCTGACACTCTCGTCGGTGCCGAACACGTAGAACCCGCGGTTGGCTCCTGCCGCATAGTCCGCTGTCATGCTGCCTGCGTCGCTTTTGGCCACGAGGCTTATGGTGGCTTCGCGGAAGTTGTTGGATATGCTTGACGGCATAGCCACGTGCACTTTGAAGCGTCCGGCCTTCACCGAGTCATTGCCGGCGAAAAGTCGGTTGCCGTGCTGCTCGAACGTGACGGCTTTTCCTACGGGCACTCCATCCTTCTCGCCGCCGTTGGCGAGCGTGGTTATGCTGTATTCGGCGTCATAGAGCGTCGAGGCTATGGTGCCGTTGAATCCGGTCATGATATTTCCGTCGCTGTCGAGCACGCGTCCCTCCACAGTCACGTTCTGCCGTGCCTGCATTATGGCCTGCTCGTCGCCACCCGGTTCCGTGCCGTTGATGAGGTCGACCACAATCTCCTGCTCAGGCATGGCCGGGCGCATGGCCGGGTCGCCCATGAGTATGTAGCGCAGCTTGTTGGCGTCGGACATCATGACGCCGCTGTCCGACACTTTTGACGAGTTCTTTGCACGGCGGTATATCTCGCCTATGGTGAGACGGCGTCCGTCGCTGTCGCGGGTGAACATGTTGCGCCCCATGGCCCGCGACATGTAGGCGTTTTCCGATATGTAGACGGGACGGTTGGCCGAAACCTGTGCGATGCAGCCGCCCGATTCGTGCGCCCACATAAGTTCGCCGGCCGACACGGCATTGGCGTCCCAGCGCAGGAAATCGCATGTGGCGGCGAAGAATATGGGCCATTTGCGCAGGTACATGTTGTTGATGTCGTTGAGCTTGAGGAGCCCTTCATGCGTCAGGGAGGTCGTGTTGGCGTGCCCGATGTACATCCACCATGCCACCCCCTCGTCGAGGGTCTTGAACATGAAGTCGCGTGCCTGCGGGTAGCCTTGTCCGGTCAGCGGGTAGGCATCGGTGTAGAGCTTGGTGTGGGTGGCGTTGTCGCCGCCGTTGGCAAGCATGTCGTTCCAGGCGTCTTCCATCTGGTACATGTGTATGCCCGAATCCTGGTCGTCGGCTATGAGCATGGTGCGGTTGCGCCATGTGCCCGACGGCATTTTGGTGGAGTAGGCTATGACTTTGTCGACGGCAGCTTTGGCGGCTCCGGCCGAAGTGACCGGCATACGTCCGACGCCTATGCACAGATAGTCGGAAGCCATGGTGTTGCCTGAATTGTCGCGCAGGAAGGCGAATATGTCGTCGGTGGTGTATGAGTCGATGTCGGTTTCCCCCTTTTCCGACTGCCACAGCGGCATCAGCGGGTAGTTCAGTGATTTCACGGCTACGGATATGCGGCGGTTGTCGAAACTGCCGCGGCCCATGAACAGTGCGTATTTGAGCTTGCGTTCCGATGAGTCGGAGCGGTCGTAGAGCATCTTGAGCATCTTGCGGAACGCGTTGACGTCGCGGCTTCCCGATGCGAATTCATTGAACACATTCTCCTGGTCGACCACGAGCACGTGCATGTCGTCGTTGTCACGGTGGAAATCGGCGAGGCGCTGCGCTTCGCTCATCCATGTCGACGGAGTGAAAATCACCATGTCGGGCACTTCCTCTCCGTGGAGGTTCTGATTGGACACTGCTGCGGTGTATTTAGGTTCGGGGAACGATGCCGAGGGCTCGAATGCCACGTAGCGGCGGATTCCGGTATAGTCGTTGGTCCAGCTCATGGTCGTCCCTGACAGCCCTGTATTCATGCTTACGACTGACAGCGGCGACGTCACGTCCCACACCACTGTCGATGCCGAAGCCCCTTCAAGCGCGGCCTGGTTGCGGCGCAGCGAGAAGCATATCTGCGGACCCGACATGCGCAGGTGGCGCGTGTAGTTGACCGAAAGGTAGTCGAGATAGGCTGCCGATACAGTGCCGGCGCGGTTGTAGGTCACGCCGATGGTCAGCTTGTCGCCCGGCGCCCGGAAAGTCTTTGTGGTGACGGAGGCGCGGTAATTGCCGTGGTCGGTGGAGTTGGATCGGATTACATCGGTGCCGGAATAAGGAAGCTCGCTGTCATTGGCCGTGAGGCTGACTGAGGTCTCCGACGTGGCGGTGGCGATGAAAGAGCATGCGAGCCATACGTCAGTGCCCTCCACCAAGTCTTTCAGCTCGAAATTGAATTTACGTGTCGGCGTATAGAGGAAATCCTCGCCTCCGTATTGCTGCCCGGTGGGAGCGACGCTCACGAGATCTTTCTCATGGAATATATAGTCGGTGAACGAAGTTTCCGGAGCTGACGCCGAGCCTGTGCCTTCCGACGGGACGGGGCGGTCCTCACCGTCGCAGTCGCTCACGAAATAGTAGCCTTCGTCGGTGAAGGCGTTCTGCTTCGGACGTATGTAGCTCCCTGTGTGGACTACCGGCGACGTGACTCCCTCGGCATAGAAAAGCAGACCGCGGTCAGTGCGGAGTGTCTGGACCATGGGCAGGTCGTCGATATAAGTGTCGGCCGACATCCTGTCGGGGAGCTGGCGGCCGCCGTAGCCGTAGATGTGCACTTTCGAGGGGTCGGAAAATCCCATTCTCCGCATCTGCGAGTTGCTCAGCAGGTACATGCCGTCTTCCGTAACGCTGATTTTAGCCCAGCGTCCGGTCGACATCCGTGAGTTGTCGGCGTAGGTCGACAGGTCGAAAGCATTGGCTGACGGGGCCGCGAGGGCGACGCACAGCGCGATTGCCGATGCGGCGATTGATTTTATGTTTTTTATAGCGTAAAGTATAGTCATATATGTTGCGGTGGTGGACACTTGGTGGTCTGTTCTTGCCGGTGCGCGGCCGATAGTCCTTTTATATGCGGCCTATTTTTAGAGCTTGTCTAAAATTCATATTACTTTGCTTTTGAGGGTCTTGTCAGTGTCTTTTTGCTCGCTCTTCAGTCACGTAGCTACGGCTACGCTCGTTCTTTGCAAGCAAAGCGACTTCGTCGATGACATCGCAAGCAAAAATCCATCTGACAATCCCTTTCAAAATCTGCATCATATAAATTTAGACAATCTCTTATAAAGAACGGTAAAAATCTGTTTTTATTGTGTTTAAATCGACTTTGCCGTTCACCCCGTCGACATTGCCGCGGTGGGAGTACTGCCACATCACCCATTCCATCCCGTTCTCAGGCACCGTGAACGAGCATATCCAGAGCGGATAGTGGCTGAAATTCTCCTTTAGGTAACGGTTGTAATCGTCTTTGTTGGAGTAGAGTATTATGTCGATTTTCTCTTTGTCGAGATGGTGCAGCATGGTGCGCAGTCGCGATATTATCATCGATGCCTCATGGCCGTCGGGATTGCCGAACCGCTCGATGTCAATCACTACCGGGAAGTCGAAGGTGCGGTTGCGCAGCGAGTGCAGCAGGTTGATGGCCTGCAGCTCGCCGTCGGTGTCGAAGCGGAAGAAATGGTATGCCCCGACCTTGAGGCCTGCGGCACGGGCGCGTCGCAGGTTGTCGGTGAACATGGCGTCCTTGAAGTCAGTGCCTTCCGTGGCTTTTATGATGGCGAAATCATAGCCTGCCTTCCTGACGCGGCCGAAGTCGATGTAGCCGTTGTGCGCCGATATGTCGATACCCCTCACCGGATATAGTTTTGCGTCGGGCTCGAGCGGCGGCGTATTGGCTATGTACTGCCTGTAGGCATGAATGAAGCCGCACACCGCAATTATTGATGTGACGACTATAGCTATCAGAAATCCTACGCGCCTGTTCATGCTTTTCAGCTGTTATCGAATCGTTTTATCTTATTTCTCATGCATGCTGTTGCCGTTTCTGTCGCGTTTCCGCATGATATATTCGGCGATTTTCGCTATTGCGAACACCGCGGCCATGATGATGACTATGAGCGCCGAGCACGGCACCTCGATATAGCAGGAAGCCAGCAGTCCGCCTACGCTGCACACCACTGACACGACACACGATGCCGCCATCAGCCGGTTGAGACGGTGATAACGGGTCTCGGCTATCATCTGCGGCAGCGACAGCATCGACATCAGCAGCATGACGCCCACGAGCTTGATGGTCAGTACTATGGCTATTGCTGTGAACACTGTCATCGCGGTGGTTATAAACCCTGTGCGCAGTCCGCTGACGCGGGCGAAATCGCGGTCGAAGGCGCATATCACAATCTTGCTGTAGAATGTCGCAACAAAGGCTAAGAGCAGCACGGTGAAGATGGCAAACGCCCACAGGTCGGCCTGCGATATTGTCAGTATGTTGCCGAACAGGAATGAGTTGAGTTCGGGCACATAGCCGGGAGTCAGGAACACGAACAGCACGCCGGCCGCCATGCCCAGTGACCACACTACGGCTATCGCGGAGTCCTCCCTGACGCTGTGGCGCGACGACATCCACTCCACACCGACCGACGACCCTACGGCAAACACTCCCGCCATCAGTAGGGGGTTGATGCCCGTGAAGTATCCGAGTCCGAGACCGCCGAAACAGGCGTGCGTGATGCCGCCCGCTATCGCCACGAGCCTCCGGGCGAAGATATAGGTGCCGATGACCGATGAGGCCACGGCTATAAGCGTGATGCCTATTAGCGCATTCCGGAAAAACTCGTAGTCAAACAATTCCATTCTTTTATGTAAAACAGTCGTTGTTGAAATTCTGAAGCCGGTGTATCAAAACTCGGTTTTTTTACCGCGGTTAAAAACCGCGGCTACTATGTATCTGATTTACAGGATGCTTTGCGTAGTAGCCGCGGTTTCCAACCGCGGAAGATGGCGTTCTGAAATTTATATCACTACTTTCTCCACCCGTGAACCCTGGCGGCGGATGTAGATGCCGTTGGCGGGATTGTCGATGCGTATGCCCTGGAGATTGTAATATTCCACCGGAGCATTGGAGTCGTCGGCCTCGATACCGTTGATACCCGATTGCGTCAGGTCTACTTCTACGGCGTTGGAAGCGGCTGATTTCTGTCCTTCGCTGTTGACTGCGACGACACTGTAGCGGTATTTGGTCTTGTCGGCGGGAAGATTCTCGACACGCACCGTCGTCGCTCCCGATGTCGACAGGCTGTTGTAGGCCGGAAGCACTGTTGCGGCTCCCGAGGAATATGTCACAGAGAAGTCATCGATGGCAAGGTTGCCGCTTCCCTCTTTGTTGTAGACGAGCTTGAGCTGGTACACATCGTTGCGGTCGAGGTCGTAGCTTACGGTCTCTCCGGCGTTCATGTTCCATGAAGTGAAGTCATGCAGCACGGTTTCCGTGCTTCCGCTGACGGCGTAGAGCGAGGCGGTGTTGCTGTCCATCGATGCTCCGCGCGCCCAGAATGAAATACCGGATATTGCGCTGTCATACTTCGGCGTCATTACGTAAGCCCCCGCCTTATTTAGCTTAAGAGCGGGTGCCGAGTCGCCGAAATATCCGGTGGAACTTGCCCCGTAGCTGTCGGTCGAACTTGAACTCCAGCCTGTGGCATGCGTGATTGACGAACCGCTGCCGAATGTGTTGGTCTCAGTCTTGGCTACGCCGTCGGTCACCGACCATACTGTCAGCAGGTAGTCGGCGGCTCCGTCAACCGCGCTCCATGAAGCGACGAAGAAGCCGTTGCCCATCTCGTTGCTTCCGGGCTGTACGGCCACAGGGCTGTCGATGGCCGGAGCGCCGCCGCACACGTCGAAGGTAATGACGCCGTCATTCTCGGCGATGCCGGTGATGGGCGTGTTGAGCGATGCGCCCGCCCATGTCTTCATATTGGGTGTGGTGTTGTCGGTGAACGATGTATACTGGCCCAACGTGCCGGGGAAAGCCCAGTTTCTTGTTGCGAATGCACTGTTGCCTGCCGGGTTGTTGTTGGCCTCCTCGATGTCGACATACTGGTGGCTCTTGGTGTTGTTGACGGCATTGTTCCTCCATACGGTCGAATTGTAGTCGATGTGCCATATCAGCATTCCGTGGCCGGGGAGATATTTGTCCCAGCCCTGCTGCTGGCGGTTCTCCAGAAGGAAAAACTCGGTGCTTTTCGATGTCGGTATGAGGCAGCCTTCATTGCTCTTCTCGATATGGCCGAGTTCAACCGAACGAGGAGTCCTGTCGAGCACTATCGGGTCAATCCATCCCATGGCGTTGCGCTCGAAGATGGAGTAGGTAGGAGGCGTGCGCCCGTTGTTGTTGTAAGGACCGTAGTCCATCACCGACCATTGGCAGGGTGTATAATATGCGCTGCTTGATGAGGTATGGTAGAGGTCGGGAAGCCCCATCACGTGAGAAAACTCGTGCACGAAAGTGCCGATGCCGTCGGGATTTGTGTTCTCCCACTCGTTGGAGCAGGCGTAACGGCTTATTTTCACCCCGTCGAGTGTCAGCGCTTTGCCTGCGCTGGCGAGGTCCCACTGGTGCGGCCATACGGTGTCGTCGGAGCCGTAGCCTGCTTCACCCTGGCCGGCGTAGAACACAAACACATTGTCGACATATCCGTCGCCGTCGGTGTCATAGTCCTTGAAATTGATCTGGCTGTCGAGCAGTTTGCAGCCGTCGATTACCATCTGCTCCGGACGCAGGTCGTCGCCATAGCTGTCATTGCCTCCGTAATAAGCCTGCTTGTTGGGGAGCGTGACCGGGCCGTACACATCGAAATCGGGCGTGAACTGACCCATCGATGCATCGGCAAACCATTCGGTGACCGACCCCGTGCCGTTATAATCGGAAAATCCTTTTTCGTTTACCATGCGCCTGAAGTAGTCGCCGGCATCGTAGCTGCTGTTGAATTTCACATCGGAATATTCGACGAGTATAATCAGTCCCTTGGGCGAGCCGGTTTTGGGAAACGTCGACCCCGGGAATAATCCTATGCCCGATTGTGCAGGGAGGGAGGCTTTGCCCTTGGACGGCGCATAGCTGCGTTCCCCCTCGCGCGGTGAGATACGCGACATTCGCGCTGTTTTCGACATCGCTTCATTCAATTCCTCCCGGTTGATTGCCGATACAAATGCCGACTGCGAAGCAGTGCGGTCAGCTGCGTCGGTTGCTTTCATATCGGATGCGGCCATGCGTCCGCTCGCCGCATCTACTTTTGCAAAATAATATCCGTTCAGCCGGTCGCCGACTACAATCTGCCCGTCGTCGGTAAGGAAATATTTATTGAATTCATCGCCGGCGCGGGTAAGTGTCAGCTGCGTGCCGTCAGGTTGCGTCGCTATGAACGTGGTGCGTTTGGCCGGAACTGCCATAGCCCCTATCGCCGTGGCCATTAAGCCGGTAACTGCAAAGTAACGTAACTTCTTCATGATTTTATGATAACGATTTGTTGGTTTGTAATGAATTTAATCTGTCCGCCCGGTAATTGCAAGCACAATAATATATGAATATATGCCCTTACATCGTGCCCGAAGCACAGACGGGTAACTGACAAAGTTAATGAAATATTCTAAAAAAACAGATATATACCCCTCTTTTAACTACACTTTTAACAAAAATGGCATAAAATAGTGCATAAAAATACGAACTAAATTGTATGGACGCAATTCAGCTTAAGTAAACGGCATTGCAGCGCTCACCTGCATTGCCATCGGATTAATTGCGCTATTTATGCGGGATTTTGTTTATGAATTCCGGCTTGCTTGCCTGGTTTGGCTCTTTGATAGCCTGTTGGTTCACTTTTGCCGCGGATACTTTTTTGCTACTTTCCAATAGCCATACAATGGTAAGGATTAATGATACAGCGTAGATGATTATGGTTAAAATGCTTATTATGTCGACCGTTGATTCATATGATTCAACGGCTTCTGCCCTGGTATGATAATCGCTATCTACAACATGTATTACTTTGGAATATGCGATTATATTTACTATGTTAGGAATAACGTTAGTAGTAATTACAATCTTTATAGGCAGCCATATCCGTGTCCCCCAGTAAAACATTAACAGGAATAAAGAAGTGGCTGACGAGATTATGGCCCACCCTAAAAACCCGAATTCGATTAGTGGCGTGCCTTTCTCCAGAATAGCAACCTGTTCGGAAGCAAACATTAATAATAATGCGACATATAGTCCCCCGCCGGTTTTTGACCAGATATTGGACCCGCTTTGTTTGTTAAAGGCGATAAACAGTATCGGACCGATGTAAATTATATCTGATAACAGATACAGATAATTTATGTAAGTGAAAGAAGAAATTTTTTGCAATAGGCAGGTAATCAGTGAAATGCCGAATATTATGCAAAGGCAAATTCCTATCCGTTTTTTGATTGTATCGGGCATGGTTTTATTGTTTTATAGCTGATTATCGGGGGGTGGTTTGGTTAATGCTTTGTGGCCTCACGCGCTTCGCTGACTATCAGCAGCAGTTCGTCGCTTACTTCGGGCGGCAGTGCGATGTTGCGCAGCTGGAGCGAGCGTGCCCACCCTGCTATATCTGTGGGAAGTAGCGTGAGCAGGATGTCGCGGAACTGTTCGGTTTCCTCGCGGGTGTAGGATTCGGGTGCGCGGCCGGCATAGTCGTCAAGTTCCTCGTCATCATAATATACGATTTCGGTTGAGGCAGCTGTCGACAGAGAGTCTTTCTCGCAGGTGATATGCATGCCGCAACACACGCCGTCGCCTGAATCGCCCTCACCGGAGCCGTTGCCTGAGTCGGACACGTCCGACATGTCTGACCGGTCCGACATGTCCGACTCGTCGGACTTTCGGGTGGCAGTTGATGCTGCTCCATCGCTTTTGCCGGCTCCGCGTCGGCCTCCGCGGTCAAGAAGGTAAATCAGTCCGCCGCCGACCACGAGTATCGCTAATATTATTGCAGCGGCTATCATGTGAGCGGGAGTGGGGTGTCGCGGGGTTGCTCGGAATTGTCGATGCTCATTTCCGGCGTGAAGTCGTCGGCTTGCGATGCGTCGGCGTCGGTCACTGTAAATCCGGCACATACGAGGTCGTCCCAGAATCCGGGATATGATTTGCTCACAACCTCGGCGTTGCGGATTACGATTTCCGGTATTATCACGGCTGTAGGCGCGAATGCCATGGCCATGCGGTGGTCGTCGTAGGTGTCGATGACCGGACGCTCCAGTATCGGGTGACGTTCGCCGTTCCACACCAGTTCGGAGTTGTTGCGTATCTCCACGATTATGCCGAATTTGTCAAGCTCCTTACGCAGGGCTTCCAGTCGGTCGGTCTCCTTGACGCGCAGCGACTGAAGTCCGCGCAGATGGAACGGAATGCCGAGCATCGCCGCGGTTACGGCAAGCGTCTGGGCCAGGTCGGGGGTGTCGACGAGGTCGACCTCAAAGCGTGAGAACTGTTCGGGTGTAGGTGCCACCTCAAGCGCGCCTTCCACATCTTCCGACGGCTCGGTGTTGACGCCGAGCATCTCGAACAGACGGGCGCAGGCGCTGTCGCCCTGGAGCGAGGGGAGCTGAAGCCCCGGAAGCGTTACGAATCCGGCCGTCAGTGCCGCTGTCTCATACCAGTAGGAGGCGGCCGACCAGTCCGGCTCGGCTTCGACAGTGCCGACCGTGCTGTATGGTTTCGGCGCTATTATGATATCCTCGAACGGCGCGTCAAACTCTACCTCCGCGCCGCTGCGGCGCATCAGTTCGGCCGTCATGTCGATATACGGTTTTGAGAGAAGTGCGCCTTCGAGATGCAGTGTCAGTCCCTGTTCCATCGTCGGGGCAATCATCATGAGGGCCGAGATGAACTGCGAGCTTACCGACGCGTCGATGCTGAGCCGTCCGCCCGTGAGCCGCCGGCCGTTGATATGCAGGGGCAGAAATCCTTCGCGGTCGAGGCACGTTATGTCGGCGCCGAGTGCTCTCAGCGAGTCTATCAGTATTCCCATCGGACGCTGACGCATACGTTCGCTGCCGTCCACATTGGCCGAGATACCCTCGCGTGCACACAGATAGGCGGTGATAAACCGTGTGGCTGTGCCGGCGGCGCCGGTGTTTACCTCAATCTCACCCTTGGCTGCAGATGCATCGGCGATAGCTTTGGCGAGGAGGTTGGTGTCGTCGCAGTCGGCTATCCTGACCGGTACGTCGCCTCCTGGTGTCAGGGCGTTGATTATGAGCATGCGGTTGCTTATGCTTTTCGATAACGGCAGCTCTATCGTGGCCATCATCATCTCTTCCGGCGGAAATATTCTGTAATTCATTGGACTGTTTTTTATTATGGAAATGGAATCAGGCCTCGGCTGTTGCCTTTATATGCTTCAGCGCACCCTCGATGCGGCGCAGGCTCTCGTCGATTACGCTGCGAGGTGTAGCCACGTTCATGCGCATGAATCCTTCGCCTTCGGCGCCGAACATGGCTCCGTCGTTGAGCGCCAGTTTGGCCTCCTTGACGAAGAAGCGGTTAAGATGCTCATGGTCAAGTCCGAGGCCGCGGCAGTCGAGCCATATCAGGAATGAAGCCTGCGGGCGGTACACCCTGATGCGTCCGTCGGATATGCGGTCGAGTTCGCGGCATGCGTAGTCGATATTGTCCTGTATGTAGTCGAGCGCTTCGGCGAGCCATTCCTCGCCGTGGTTGTAGGCCGCGATGGTGCCGATTGTGGCGAAGCATGTGGGGGCGTTGAACTCATTGTTCTCCATCCATTCGAAGAAATTGCGGCGCATGGCTTCGTCCTTGATTACGCACCAGGAGCTTACGAGTCCCGGCACATTGAACGTCTTCGACGGGGCGCCGAGCATTATGCCCGTGCGGCGCGCGTTGTCGCTCACCGACAGATAGGGGATATGCGGCCGTCCGCCGAGCATCAGGTCGCCGTGGATTTCGTCGGAAACCACGATTACACCCTCCGCGGCGCAGACGTCGGCTACGCGGGCAAGTGTCTCGCGGCTCCACTGTATGCCTATCGGGTTGTGGGGGTTGCAGAGTATCATCATGCGCGGGTGCTCGCGGCGGATTATCTCCTCAAGCCCGTCGAGGTCCATCTCATAGCTATCCTCGTGGCGGAGCAGCGGATTGTTGAGCACAACGCAGCCGTTGCACTCGACCAGCCGTTTGAACGGGTGGTAGACCGGCGGCTGTATCACGATTTTGTCGCCCGGCTTGCAGAACCGGTTGATTACGAATCCTATGCCCTTCACAATGCCGGGGATATAGGTCATCTCCTCGGGTGTCGTGTCGAACCCGTGACGCCGTTTAAGCCAGTCGGCGATTGTGGGGAAAAACTCTCCGGGGGTGGAGGCATAGCCGTAGATGCGGTGACTGATGCGATGCTGCAGCGCCTCGGTAATCTCGGGACACACACAGAAATCCATGTCGGCAATCCACATAGGCAGCAGGTTGTCGGCATCAAACCATTTGTTCAGTTCACAATATTTTATGGCATCGCTATGCGAGCGGTCGATAACAGAATTAAAATCGTATTTTCCCATTGCGGTATTAAATATGAGTTCACCTACAAAGGTACTACATAAATCGCCCGAAAGCAACTTTTTCGCAAGATTCTATGTCTGCTATATTGTCGTGTGTTTTAAATTAATGATTAGTCTTGTTGCAGGATTATCGTATATAGCCTGCGAGTGATAAATGTTTAGCTTGGAGAAGAAATAGCATTTGGGAAAAAATATTTGTATAGTCGTGCTTTTTTGATAATATATACTATACTTACGCAAATAGAAGCGATGACAGTACTTAACATGATTAGAATAGGGAATTCAAATATTGTATTGCAAATACCTGTCAAATGATCAAAAACAAGATTTGAACCAGTAATTGATTTAAATATAAAAATAATAAAATAATGTATGAGATATATTTCAAGTGTAAATTTTCCAATAAAGATTAATGACTTTATTAATTTGAAGGAAGCAATTATCTTAGAATTAAGCATCATGTAAAAAATATTAAATATCATCATTATTCCGGATAGGGATAATACCATCCCTGATAATATTGAAAAGATGAAATTTACAGACAATTTGTTTATTAGCCATAATGTTACAGTAAATGTTAAAACGGAAGCAATGCTCCACCATAAGCTTCTGTTTAGCTTGTTGAAATTATTAATGTATATGTTTGATATAATTCCAAATATTAGATATGGTAAATACATGGCAAGCATGTTGAATGATAAAAAGCCGGTTATTTCTTCGGGAATTATTTTGTTTGGTAGCAGTCTATTAGTGTAATAAATGATTTCTATTGCCAAACAAAATAAAATTAAATATATCGTTTTTTGAAAGTTAGAATATTTTTTTTGATAGAAAAGCGTGAGAAATGGCACTACTATGAAAAACATTTCTACTAAAACAAATGTAAACCAGTATCCGGATTTACCTTCCATTAGCCATGATTCAGGAAAACTGTCAGGTGTAAAAATTAAACTGAAAATTGTCCAAAAGAATATGGTTGGATATAGTTGTCGGATAATGCGATTTGTTGCACGGCGGTTGAATAATTCTTTGGTATATGCGCTGCTGTACATGAAAAATCCTGCAATAAAGAAGAATAATGGCATTCGGATAGAGCTGAAAAATCTACACATATAAGTGTCATCTTTTTTTAGCAGGAAAAAAACAATGTGAATATATATGACCAACAGTATCATAAGCCCACGTATGGCGTCAATATGAGCTATACGTATATTGTCTTTTCTCATTGTTATATAAGAATATAAATGAATAATTATTACAAAGGTAAAATAAAAATATTCTTGAATCAATACTTCAGATTGTTAATCACATGATTAAAAAACTCTGTCGCGATAGCCGGAGAAATTTCCTGCTAAAAATTTTGGGTGTGAAAAAACTATTTTTTACCTTTGAGAAAATGATTTTAAATAGTTATTTACTACCTTGAACCATGGAAAATATAAAGAAAACATGTCTGCACGACAAGCATGTTGAGCTTGGTGCGCAGATGAGTCCGTTCGGCGGTTTTGACATGCCGATACAATATGAAGGCATTGTGGAAGAGCATAATGCCGTGCGCAATGCCTGCGGTATTTTTGACGTTTCCCACATGGGCGAAGTGTTTGTGACGGGGCCTGACGCCATGCGGTTCGTCAATATGATTTTCACCAACGACATTCGCGGTGCGGAGCCTGGGAAATGTCTCTACGGTATGATGCTGCATCCCGACGGCGGCACTGTCGACGACCACCTTGTCTACGTGCAGGGCGACAATGACTATCTCCTCGTCATCAACGCCGCCAACATCGACAAGGATGTGGCCTGGATAAGGAAAAACGCCGAAGGCTATGATGTAAATATCGACCATCGGAGCGACAATATAGGCGAAATCGCTGTGCAAGGACCTCAGGCGGAAGCTATTCTGAATAAAGTGACCGGGCTTGACGCTGTCGCTGGCCTCACGTTCTATACTTTCGGGCATTTCAAAATCTACGGTGACAACGATGTCATCATATCCCGCACCGGCTATACGGGCGAGGACGGTTTTGAGGTGTATGCGCCGCGCGACATAACCCGCATGCTTTGGGACGACCTGCTTGCCGCCGGTGCAAAACCGTGCGGACTCGGTTGCCGCGACACTTTGCGCTTCGAAGTCGGACTGCCGCTCTACGGCGATGAACTTGCCGACGACATATCGCCGATCGAGGCATCGCTCGGCATGTTTGTAAAGACCGACAAGCCCGAATTTATCGGACGTGATGCTGTTCTGACTCAGAAAACCGCCGGCGCTCCACGCAAACTCGTCGGCCTCGAAATCCTTGACCGCGCAATAGCCCGTCACGGCGCCGAAGTGCTTGACGCCGACGACAATGTGATAGGTGCGGTAACTACAGGATACCGCGGTATCTCGGTCGACAAGAGTCTGGCAATGGCGTTGGTCGACAGCCGGTTCGCGGCCATTGACACACCCCTCCGCGTAAGAGTGCGCCGCAAAGTGTTTCCCGCCAAGGTGATAGTGAAAAAATTCTACAAGAAAAGCTACAAAAAATAAACTTCCCGGCCAAAGTCGGACAGGTCCGACTGGTCAGACATGTCCGACCGGTCTGACCAGGATGCCCCAATCTGATGAACTGTCCGGCTCAAATAACTGTTTGTCTAAAATAACTTTCAATAAAAATAACAATGAAAACCTACTACACCCCCACCCATGAGTATCTTACCGTCGACGGCGAAGGAAACGGCTACGTCGGCATCACCGATTACGCCCAGAAAGCCCTTGGCAACGTAGTATATGTCGATATGCCCGAAGTCGGGGAAGAATTTTCCGAAGGCGACGATTTCGGCGCAATCGAGAGTGTGAAGGCAGCCTCCGACCTGATAATTCCCGCCAGCGGCGAAGTAATCGAAATAAACGAGGCTCTTGAGGAAAATCCCCGTCTAATCAACGAGGACGCGATGGCCAACTGGATTATCAAAATCCGTCTGACCGACCCCGCCGAACTCGACTCGCTGATGGACATGGAGGCCTACGTCAACTACCTTGCCTCCGACCCCCATTGATTGCTTCCACCCATACAGTCAAGATTTAACCAACAAAATTGTAGGGACGCGATTCATCGCGTCCGCACCCGAATGGCACAACAGGCTAAATACCACACAAATAACGCGGACGGCGTTGCAAAACTAAACTTTCCGCGGTTAAAAACCGCGGCCACTATGCGAAGTTTCCTGATAATCAGCAGTGTAGTAGCCGCGGTTTTCAACCGCGGGCAGCTAAAATCGAGTTCTGCAACACCTCCCTACAATTTGCGGCGACTTTTGACACATAATGATAGTTCTGCAACATCCTCACACCCGAATGGTGCGAAATAAAAACCAATAATATCATGAGTCACAGATATTTTCCCCATACCGAGGAAGACAAGGCGCGTATGCTCGAAAAATGCGGCGTCGACAGCATCGAAGCGCTGTTTGCCGACATTCCCGGAGAGTTGCGTCTGCGCCGTCCCTACGCCTTGGGAAAGCAGATGAGCGAGGTTGAGGTGCGTGCCTTCTTCCGCCGTCTCTCCGACAGTTGCACTCCTCTCGCTTGCTTTGCCGGCAACGGTCACTACGACCGCTATACTCCCGCTGTCGTTTCCTCTATCCTGGCGCGCAGCGAGTTCCTCACCTCCTACACTCCCTATCAGCCCGAAATATCGCAGGGTACGCTTCAATATATATTCGAGTACCAGACAATGATAGCGCGTCTGACAGGCATGGAGATTTCCAACGCATCGCTCTACGACGGTGCCACGGCCACTGCCGAGGCAATGATTCTGGCGTCGGGAAACTCGCGCAAACGTCCGCGCGTGGCCTATTCCGCTACGCTCACCGATGCCGTCGTCGAGACGCTGTCAACCTACGCCCGCTATCACGGGGTCGACATCGTGCCGATACCCGAGGCCGACGGGGTGACTTCAATCGACGCCCTCAGGGAGCTGCTTGCCGCAGGCAATATCGGCGGCGTCATCCTGCCGCAGCCAAATAAACACGGCATTATCGAGGATTTTACAGGTGTTGCCGACATGGTTCACGCTGCCGGAGCATTGCTTATAATCAACAGCGTAGCCATTGACCTCGCCACATTGCGCACACCCGGTGAATGGGGCGCCGACATAGCTGTAGGCGATGCCCAGTCGCTCGGTATTCCGTTGAATTTCGGTGGCCCATATCTCGGTTATATGGCTGCCGCGAAGTCGCTGATGCGCAAACTTCCCGGCCGTATCGTAGGCGCGACCGTCGACGAAGCGGGACAACGCACTTTCGTCCTGACTCTTCAGGCACGCGAACAGCATATTCGCCGCGAGAAGGCTACTTCCAATATCTGCTCCAACCAGGGGCTTATGGCACTGTTTGTCACGGTATATATGTCGCTGATGGGCGACGAAGGGTTGCGCAAGGTCAACAGCCTCAGTGCCGCCGGCGCACACCATCTTGCCGCAGAACTCGAGCGGACAGGAAAGATGCGTCTGACATATCCCGGCCGCCCGTTCCTCAACGAGTTTGAGATGACTACGGCTGTCCCGGCCGATAAAGTCATCGATGCTCTCGCCGCCGAAGGCATCCTTGCCGGAGTCGCCACAGCGCCCGACCGATTGCTCATTGCGGTGACTGAAATGCGCACCCCCGATGAAATTAACCGTTATGTCGAAACCGTCAAAGCCATGTAGTCATGAATAATAAACTTTACGATAAACTCATCTTCGAGCTTTCACGCCCCGGCCGGTGCGGTTACTCACTGCCTGATAACGGTTATCCCGAAGTGACATTACCCGACAACCTTCTCCGCAAGTCGGATATCGGGTTGCCCGAGGCCGACGAACTCACCGTCGTGCGCCACTATACAAATATGTCGACCAACAATTTCGGCGTCGATACCGGCTTTTATCCTCTCGGCTCATGTACGATGAAATACAATCCGAAAATCAACGAGGAGATGGCGTCCGACCCCGCGATTGCATCGCTGCATCCCGATACTCCCGCACGTTTCAGCCAGGGTGCCCTTGCCATGTATCATACACTTGCGTCGGCGCTCGCCGAAATCGGCGGAATGGCTGAATTTACATTGAACCCCTACGCGGGAGCGCACGGCGAACTCACCGGCCTCATGCTCTGCCGCGCCTACCACGACTCGCGCGGCGATAAGAAACGCACTAAAGTCATCATACCTGACTCGGCGCACGGCACAAATCCCGCAAGTGCGGCAGTGGCCGGCCTTCAGGTAGTGCCCGTCAAGAGTCTGCCTGACGGCACCGTCGATGTCGAGGCGCTCGCTCCGCTTCTCGACGACACCGTGGCCGCGATGATGATGACCAACCCGAACACGCTCGGCATATTTGAACGTCAGATACCGCAGATTGCGAAGATGGTGCACGATGCCGGCGCGCTTCTGTACTACGACGGCGCCAACCTCAACCCGATGCTCGGCATAGCGCGTCCCGGCGACATGGGTTTCGACATAATGCACATCAATCTGCATAAGACATTCTCTACTCCCCACGGAGGCGGAGGCCCCGGCTCGGGTCCCGTAGGCGTGCGCGCCGGTCTGGAGCATCTGCTCCCCAATCCGCGAGTCATAAAGAAGGATGACGGCACCTACGATATAGTATCGTCGCCCGATTCGATGGGGCGAATAAGTTCCACCCTCGGCAATTTTGCCGTGCAGATGCGTGCGCTCAGCTATATCCTTTCGCTCGGCTGCGACGGACTAATGGAAGCCGGCGGACTTGCCACGCTCAATGCCAACTACATAAAGGAGTCATTGCGCGATGTGTATGAGCTGCCGGTTGACACGGTGTGCAAACATGAATTTGTATTCGACGGACTGAAGGACAAATCGACCGGCGTGACTACGCTCAATGTGGCAAAACGTCTGCTCGACTACGGGTTCCATGCACCTACAATCTATTTCCCGCTTCTCTTCCACGAATCGTTGATGATTGAGCCTACTGAAACTGAAAGCCTCGACACAATCGACAGTTTCATAAAGGTGATGCGCGACATAGCGCATGAGGCATCGGCATCGCCCGATATAGTGAAATCGGCACCGCACACCACCCCGGTGCGCCATCCCGACGACACCGAAGCCGCCCTCCATCCCCGCCTTACCTTCGATGAGCTTTAACATCGGCAGATAGAATTGGTCCTGTAGGAAATGTTGCAACACAGCTTTACTAAACCGCGGTTAAAAACCGCGGCTACTAAGCTGAACTAATTGGAAATTGGCAAAGTAGTGGCCGCGGTTTTTAACCGCGGTTTAGTAAAAAAACGATTTTGATACAGATTCTGTACTCGGCTATTATAAATCCGGTTAACTTAAATCCAACAATATGAAATATATAATTATCGGCGCCGGTCCCGGTGGATACGAACTGGCCGCAATCCTGTCGCGACAGTCACACGAAGTCACGCTCATAGAGCGCGACAGTCTCGGCGGCACATGTCTCAACCGTGGCTGTATCCCGACAAAAGTAATGGCACATGCCGCCGCGTTGGCACGTACTCCGGCACATGCCGCTGATTACGGTATCGTACTGCCTCCTGCCAAAATTGATTTCAACGCCCTTTGCTCCAGGCGCGCTGCCGTCATCGACAGCCTGCGTTCAGGCATCGAGATGCTTCTGTCGGGAGTAAACATACTGCATGGCGAGGCACGCTTTGTCGCGCCGAAAACGGTTGAGGTTAACGGCGAGCGTCTTACTGCCGACAGGATTGTCATCGCCACCGGTTCGTCATCGGCGTCATTGCCCGTACCGGGAGCCGAAAATGCCGTCTCGTCCGACGGTCTTCTGTCGCTTGAGGCCGTCCCCGATACTCTCGCCATTATAGGGGGAGGGGTAATAGGTATGGAGTTCGCATCCATATTTGCCTCTCTTGGCAGCAAAGTGACCGTCATCGAATACTTCAAGGAGGTACTGCCGCAATTCGACAAGGATATTGCCAAACGTCTGCGTCAGTCGATGGCTTCCTCGGGCGTGACATTTGTCACCGGTGCTCAGGTTACGGCCATCCGGTCGGGCAAGGTCAGTTATCAGTCGGGAAGCAAGGAGGGCAGCGTGGAGGCGTCGGTAATCGCTATGGCTGTCGGACGCCGGCCCAATCTGCCCGAAGGTCTCGATGTCGCCGGAGTGGCCGTTGAGCGCGGAGCAATCGTGGTCGACCCATCGACAATGCGGACATCGGCGCATGGCATTTACGCCATAGGCGATGTCAACGGCATCTGCATGCTTGCTCACGCCGCCTCCGCACAGGCCCGTATCGTGGCCGGCGAAAAGGTTGTCACTGATGTTGTCCCCTCAGTAGTATTCACTGCACCTGAAGCAGCAATGGTGGGAAAAAACGAGCAGCAGTGCAAGGACGCAGGCATGGCGGTAAAGGTCGCCAAAGTGCCCTTTAGAGGGAATGGCAAAGCCGTGACGATAGGGGAGACCGACGGCCTCGTCAAACTGATAGCCGATAACGCAACCGGCACCATAGCCGGCTGCCAGATTGTAGGCCCACATGCCGCCGACCTCATAGAGGAGATAGCCATAATAATGGCCAACAACCTCCCGATAACCGCCATAACCCGGACAATCCATCCGCACCCTACACTCTGCGAAGCAATCTCTGCCGCCGCAGCACTGCTTTCATAGCAAGCTCCAGCCAGTCAGATAGTTTTGTAATCATATACTTCGTCCCGTCGGACTCGTCCGACCTATCCGACCTGTCTGACTCTCCATCAAAATCATCTAAAGAATCACCCAATGATAGAAGAAATACTGCAATACAACAAGAAATTTGTCGAGGACAAAGGCTATGAGCCGTTCATCACCAACAAATATCCCGACAAAAAAATAGCAATCCTCTCATGCATGGATACGCGCCTCACCGAGCTCCTCCCTGCCGCGTTAGGCATAAAGAATGGCGACGTAAAACTAATCAAAAACGCCGGAGGCATAATTTCCCACCCGTTCGGTTCGGTAATCCGTTCGCTGATGGTGGCAATCTATGAGCTTCACGTAGAGGAGGTCATGGTCGTGGCGCATAGCGACTGTGGAGCATGCCACATGAGCGCCGAAAGCATGATTCAGCACATGCTTCAGCGCGGCATAAAGCAGGAGACAATCGACATGATACGTTTCTGCGGCATTGACTTCGAAAAGTGGCTTTACGGATTCGGTGACACCCGCAAGAGCGTAATCGACACCATGACAGCTATCCGCAACCACCCGCTCATACCCCGCGACATCTCAATCCGCGGCTTCATCATCGACTCCACTACCGGAGCCCTCACCGAAGTAAAGGAATAGAATCAGGGATAACAAGGAGAGTGTTGCCGCCCTCTAAAAAAGTAGGAACGCACGGTCTGTGCGTCCGATAATACACTGATAGCCAATATGTATCTTTCGGACGCACAGACCGTGCGTCCCTACTTTTTGGGGAGAAATCTCGCCGCTTATCAAAATCTTATAACGGATACATCCGTCGCAGTTTGATTGACAACGGGTGCAGACGTATGCAGTTGAGCAGCTGTCCGCCCATAAGTATAAGTACAGCCGACGTGGGAAGCATCAGGCGTCCGAAGTCATTCTGCGCATAGAGGAATAGCGACAGCAGGCTACCCCCGCCAATCATCAGTATCAGGAAATTGACAAGCGAAAACCGCCTGAACCTAATCCACCCCACAACAAAAAATACCGTATAAAGCGTAACCACCAGATAGTTGCACATGTTTTTAATCGATTTTTCATGTACGACGCTGTCAATAATGCGTTTGCCGATATAGCCGTACCATAGTCCGGGATAGGTATGTTTCATAGCCAATGCATAGTCCTCCATCTCCTGATAGCTCATGATGTGGTCTTTCTCGATATGCGATATCTCTGTCCATAACCATATTAAGTCTTCTCTTTCCTGGTAGCTGTTCATAAGCTCTATGGCTTTTGGATTGTCAGGCAGAAATTCGGGAAATATATCTTTGTATTGTCGGGACATGTAGTATTTGTTGATAACGGAAACCACTGAGATTGTATTCAGTCCCGACTTGCGTTCCACTTCATTGACATATATTTTGTATACTACTCCTACAGGGAGCAATGTCAGCAACAGTAACAGCACGTTGCGGCGGTAATTTCTGATGAATACTCCGGCCACGGCGAGTCCGGCGATGGCTATTGCAAAAATCAGAAATGATGGTCTCAACATTATTCCCGTAACTGTCAGCAGTGATATGTAAATGCCGTATTTCCACCCGGGACGTTGTATAAAACGCCATATACAATATATCCACAATGCAGTCAGGCTGAATGCCAGTGCTTCTGTCCCGATGACATTCAGCATATTTATTATAGGATAAAAAAGAAAATACAGAAACACCGTAAACCATGCCACGCGTCGGTCTGAAATGACCTCTAATATCATTTTGCTGAATACTATGCCACATGCGTAAAATACTATAATCTGTATTATCGTAGGGAAAAAGACCCACGAGCCTGTCCCGAAAAGTATTTTGCCGATACCTATAATCACAGGATATACGGGCGTACGGAATATGTCTATTTCACCGTGGCTGTAGTATTCATCCCATGCGCCTACATACGTCGGCGTATCGGCATTCCAGACTGCAATTCCTCTGAGCATGATAATACCTGCAAGCATGAGCATGCTGAGTGCTATTGCCACGTATAGCGGATTAAAACCGCGCAAGAAATCATATATCCGTGTCTTTGTCATTATGTAATGAATTTGGTAGCGTTTTCTATGCGTTTATGATGAGGTAGGCTATGTAGGCTATGTAGCAGAATGTGAAGACCGTGCCTTCGGCGCGGGTTATGGTGCGTTTGCCGAAAAGCCAGCCGCATGCGAGGAACATTACGGAGGCGGCAGTCAGTGTCAGCAGATCCACGTTGCATATAGTGCCGAATGCGAGAGGGTGTACCGTGGCGCTGGCTCCGAGCACAAAGAAAATATTGAATATGTTTGAGCCGATGACATTGCCTACTGCCATTGATGTGCGTCCCTTGCGTGCGGCCACTATTGATGTGGCGAGTTCGGGCAGCGATGAGCCGGCGGCAGCTATCGTGAGCCCGATTATGGCGTCACTGATACCCGCCATAGAGGCTATGCCTGACGCTCCGGCCACAAAACGGTCGCCGCCGGCCACAAGCATCGCCAGACCGCCGATGACCCATAATACCGCCTTGCCGGGCTTGAATTCACCTTTTCCCGATGCCGCGGCACTCACCGGCTCATCGGGAGCCGCACTTTTGGCCGTGGCGAAAGTATACCATAGGAATATGCCGAAAAACACCAGCAATAATATGCCTCCCGAGCGTGGGAGCATCGCAGTCGCGTCGCCGTCGAGCAACACCGTATTGCCCATCACGAGGAGCACGAGCGACGATATGACCACCATCGGAATCTCGCGGGTCATGACCGAACGTTCGATGACTATAGGCCGTACCATTGCCGTGATGCCGATTATGGCGAAGATATTGAATATGTTCGACCCCACCACATTGCCTATCGCGAGTCCGGAATTTCCCTTGGCTGCCGACAGCAGGGATATGACAAGCTCCGGAGCTGATGTGCCGAATGCAACGACGGTCAGCCCCACCACGAGATCCGAGATGCCGACCCGACGTGCCAGTGCCGAGGCACCGTCGGTCAGCGCATTGGCTCCGAGCAGTATCAGAGCCATTCCGGCTACAAGATAAAATATATCTGCAATCATGCTTTTTTTCTGTCTGGCAGTAGATGCTTTGTTTATTGTGAGGTAGTTGCCGTTACGATTTCGGTTTTGCCGGAGTCCAGCATACGTCGGCAATCCCGGCTATATGGTTGCAATGCCGGCTTAGTATGAACAGATAGTCGCTCAGGCGGTTGATATACTTCAGCACCTGTTCGTCGACGCATTGCGGGCCGGTGTACCCCTCGTCGGCTGCATGCGCTGACAGTTCGCTGTTAAACGCCAGTATCCGTCGCTCGGCGCGGCGTGCCACAGCGCGAGCCACGTGCGCCGCGGCTGCCGACGGCGCTCCCTGCGGCAATACGAATGAACGCATCGGCGGCAGTTCGCTGTCATAAAGGTCGAGTACATGCTCCAGCGCCTCGATCGCGCCGTCGAGCCGGGGTCGCAGGCGTTCCGACATCTCGGCGTTGCCCGACGCCAGATAGCTTCCGATGTCAAACAGACGCGCCTGTATGTCTGTGAGCAGCGCACGGTCATCATCGGTCAGCGGATCCGATGCTATCAGTACTCCGATAAAGGAATTGAGTTCGTCGACAGTGCCGTAAGCCTCGATACGTACTGAGTTTTTGGCCAGACGTGACCCGTCGACAAGCGAAGTCTTGCCCTTGTCGCCCGTACGTGTATAGATGGGTGATTTTTTCATTTTCAGGTATTTTTCATTGTTCGGTATTCTCTGTTATAATCTCTGTCACGCCGATAAGTTCAAGACGGGTGGCACTTTTTTTGAGAATTTCGAACCGCAGGTTGTCGAGTATTATGATTTCACCCTGTTCGGGTATGGCTCCGGTAGAGTGGAGTATGTAGCCCATAAGCGTCTGGTATTCGTCGTCTTCCGGTATGTCGAGGTGGAATGTGTCGTTGAGCGTGGTTATCTCGATACGGCCCGAGAATTCATACGAGCCGTCGGGCAATCGGCGTGCCGTCAGGCGTGCATGGTCATGTTCGTCCTGTATGTCGCCGAATATCTCCTCCACAAGGTCTTCGAGGGTCACCATCCCCGATGTGCCCCCGAATTCGTCGATGACGATTGCTATGGAGCGTTTCTCCGACAGCAGACGCCGCATCATCTTGTTGGCAAGCACGGTTTCGGGCGCGTATATGACCTCTTTGAGACGCGTGCGCCAGTCGATGTCGGTGTGAAACAGCTCCGAAACGTGTATATAACCGAGGATATTGTCGATATCCTCCTTGTAGACGATGAGTTTCGAGCGCCCCGACGAAGTAAACAGCCGGCACAGTTCCTCGCGGTCTACCTTGTCGATGTCGACAGCGAATATCTCGTTGCGCGGAGTCATGCAGTCGCGCAGGTGCGTAGTGGAGAAATCGAGCGCGTTGTGAAATATCTTGACCTCGTTCTCGATAGTTTCTTTTTTCTCCTCTACGTCGTCGATTGTACGCTCAAGATACTGGTTGAGGTCGCCCACCGAGAGCAGTCCGGATGCCGCCTGCTCGTCGCTTACGCCAAACAGTTTCATCAGCGCTCTCGACAGCCATGTAGTGAACAGCGATATAGGATAGAGTATCGCGTATATGGCCATCATGGGGAGGGCGAACAGTTTCAGCGACGCGTTGGGATTGATGCGGAATATGGTTTTCGGGAAAAATTCACCCATGAGCAATATCACGCCCGTCGATACGAGAGTCTGTATCAGAAGTACCGGAAATTCACCCACGCCCGCCTCTACGAGCGGTTCCTCAAGGAACTTGGCGAATCCCATACCGTAGATGACAAGGGCTATGTTGTTGCCTACAAGAATCGTGGAGATGAAAAATTCCGGATGCCGGTAAAACACGTTGAGCGCCCGGCTTATCGGACCGCCCATTTTGACGTCGAGTTCCGTGCGCACGCGGTCGGAAGTCACGTAGGCGATTTCGACGCCGGAGAACAGTGCCGAGAATATAAGCGATACAAGAGTGATGATTATCCAGGTGACCATATAGCAGATAGTTATTTCTTTACGGGGAGCGCCTTGTCAGCTGACAATTTGACGGGAGCGGCTTCATGCACGGCTTTCACACGGCCGACGGTCTGTTGCGGCTGACGCGCGTTATAGCTGCCGGGAATGTGTCCTCCCGGAGTCGGCGCACTCGTTGCCGGCACAGCTGCAGGATAGCCATCGCGCGGGCGCGGCGGACGTCGTTGCGGCACACCCGTAGCCATTGTGTCGACCGGCGCCTGCACGCTGTCGGCGCCCTCCTTGCCGCTACGGTCGCGGCTTAGCTCGCTTGCGGGTATTATCATCGACGGACGGTGTACCACGTAGTCCGAAATCCTTTCGTCAGATATGAATCCGTATCCCTCTATGATGCGGTCTGATTTTTCGATGTGAATAAACGAGTCGGAATACATCTTGTGTTCCGATGTGTTCCAGAACATGTGCTGGGTGAGGAAGCGGTCGCCGAACTCGTTGTTGATGCGCACGTTGCCCGATAGCTCCCATATCTTGGGGCTGCTCAGGTATACTGCCGAATCGCATTCGAAGGTGGCCACCACCTGCATGTCGTTGTCGAATTTCTCGCCGTAGAGTCCGTCGGGAAACTTCCAGTTCGGCTCTTTGGCATCGTCATATACGAACCATTGCGTCGTCTCGATGTAATAGCGGGTGTAGCCCGAATCCGACACGTAGGATGTCGCGTCGGAAGTGTACATTGTCGGCGTCGTCTCGGGGTCATAGTCAATCGGCGCGATGTTCTCCTCCTCCTTCTTGCCGGTGGCAATCATGACTGCGGCGAGTGAGGCAATGATAATCAGTGCCCACCATCGCTTCTTCTGCGGCAGAAATTTCTTTATGGATTTCGACATGCGGCTGTTGATTTGATTTCAGACGGATACGGTTGCCGGCAGCAGTATTATTGTATCTTGTTCTGCCAGAACCAGAGCTCGTTGAAGTTGATGCCGAGCGTCACCTGGAAATAGTTCTCGGTGACAAGTTTCACGGGCGACGACTGGCGATGACGGTATTCAAATCCGAGGTTGACCACCGTCTTCGTATAGCGGTTGATGGGGGTGGGCAGTCCGAAACCGAACGAAATGCCTATATCCTTGACATTGTTGTCGCCTACCATGATGTAGTCACGGTTGTAGAGCGCGCCCACACGGTAACGCACGCGTTTGAGATAGCTTCCGCGCGGGTCGGGCATATATTGCAATCCGAGATTCACTTTCCAGCGGTTGTCGAATTTTGTGGCCTCGAATCCCTCGAGCGTGCCGACCTTTGCGTCGCGCCAAGGCTGGTAGGTGAAATCGAGCTCGGCCATGAGACGATTGTTCCACTGGTAGTTGAGGCCGATGCCGTAGGTGGCCGGACGCGAATAGTTGCCTTTGAGATGGGTATAGCCGATGGTGTCGGGCTTGTTGGACGATGCGGTCACGTCGTAATACACCCCATAGGTCTTTCCGCGGAAATCCTTGCCGGGCGAGTAGACCACACCGAGGGTGGCGCGGTGCTTCGACCCGATATTGACCGAATATTGCGCGCCGAACCGCAGGTCGTAGTCACGCACCTCAAGCACGCGCTCGAAGAGCGTGGTCGAGGAGTTGGTCGTCGACAGATACGTGTCATTGATGAGGTTACCGAACAGGTATGATACGTTAGCGCCTATCGTGAAACCTTTGAACGGTTTGCCGCTTATGCCGACATACAGCTCGTTGATTGAGCCGTGTCCCTGATGCGCCTCCTCGCCGTTGACAATCTCCTCGCCGAAGGCATAGCCCACTTCGGAGTAGGGGAGGAAACCGATGCTGCCGCCCATGTATTTGCCGAGCGGGAACTGCATGGTGACGTAGTCGAGGCCGCCGGTAAGCTTATTGCCTTTCTCGTCGGCCTGCTTCAGGTGCACGCTCTTGAGGTCCACGCCCATGTCGAAGAGGAATGTAAGGGTGTCGATGGCGGCGTATGATGCCGGGTTCATGGGGTTGATCTGTCGCCCGTTGTTCATGCCGTAGCCTATGCCTCCCATGGCGCGTTGTGCCGATGTGGCATGGTCGTTGAGCACGCCGTAGCCGAAACGCGAGTAGGGTGATACAACATTGTTCTGTGCCGACAGTGACACCGCGCAGATTGACATCAGCGCCACGAAAGCGGCCATAAATACCGTATTAATGCGGATTGGTTTCATTATATTGTAATATTCTGTTAAGACCTCTGTTTACAAGCAGCGGACAAAGTCTGGCATCGAAATCGAGAGCCTGTGCCACCTTTTCACTCCAGCCGCCGGTGAGTAGTGTGAGTCCGCCGTCGCCGAGCAGCGAATTATAATATGTCACTTCGGCCACAACGCCGTAAAATGCCCCGGAACGCATCGCGGTGTCAGTGGATACGCCCCTTATCGGGGTGTCGCCCACGCTCGCCACCTGGGGAAGCGCCTTGGTGAACGTGTGCATGGCGCGCAGGCGCATGCCTATTCCGGGAGCGATATTGCCGCCGGTGAAGTTTCCCTCGGCATCGATGCGGTCGTATGTCACGCATGTGCCTATGTCGGCGACAAGCAGCTCATGGCCGGGATACAGCGTATGTGCGCCTACGGCGGCCGCTATCCGGTCCACTCCGAGTGTGGCCGGTGTGGCATAAAGATTGCCGACGGGAAGTGGCGTCGACGCGCTCAGCGTGAGCAGTTTTACCCCTCTTTGTCCGAGCATTTCCTCAAGTCCGTCGACCGGCCCGGCCACCGAACATATCGCGGCGCGGTCGAAAGTCAGTTCCCCGATTGCGCGGAGCAGCGTGCCGTTGTCGGCATTGAAAAGCGTCGATGTCGATGTCGGCTCCGTGCCATCCCATAGCACCAGCTTGGCGGTGGTGTTGCCTCGGTCGATTGTGAGATTTATCATTGATATCTTCTGTTATGCACGCCCATAGAGTGTTATACACACTCGCAGTGCATGTTATGACCCGGTGTCCGTTGCCGGAATCCGGAATGAACGTGACAATTCAAATTCAACCGACAAAGTTAATAAATTGAATGATACCACGTCAAAAAAAATCGTTAATAATAGCAAAGTATTCATTTTTGATTGTCGCCTTAGATATATTTTCTTAAATTTGCAGATAAGGCAATTTGCATATAGCGCATACTCCCCAGATACGAAATGACAAAAATGAGTGGCTTTCTAAAAATATCAGGTAATTATACTGACTGGAATGTCTATCGGAAGTCTGTGATTATTTGTGATGTTACGGAACTTTTTATAAATCGTGCACTTCCACATAATTCGCGTACCATCGATCAGATGCGTCAGGCTGCCCGTTCATGCAAACAGAATATAGTTGAAGGTGTTAGTGATAGCACTGTTTCTGCTGAGATGTGTATAAAACTTATTGGGGTGGCGCGGGGCTCAATAAGAGAATTGCTTGAAGATTATACTGATTTCTTGCGCCAGCATGATTTTGAGATATGGGATAGGGATGATGTGCGCACGCAAGCGACTCGAGCATATTGCATTAAGAATGATGACCCTAAAATATTTATAGCTAAATGCCGTGAACGAAGCGATGAAACGGTTGCAAATATTATGATTACACAGATTCGTCAGATTGATGCAATGCTTGCGGCTCTGCTTAAGAAGATTGAGTCCGATTTTATAAAGGACGGAGGGATCAGGGAAGCCATGTCGCGGGAGCGCCGTCGGGTTCGTGGATTCTGAGTTCTATAAGATTTTAGCTGCAATATGATATATAAGACTTATAAATCTTATAAGACTTATAAGATATTCCTTGATTAAAATTTATTGCTGCTGCGTCAAAAGTCAGAGTAAGTTGTTATATCTTTGTATAATATTTGGTATATCGTGTTTTTTGCGATATTTGCCATAATATGTTATTCGATAATTTGTCATATTTGTCATTCGTGTGTATTTGGATGGATATGATGGATTGTATTTTGATTTATATATAAAACTCAAGAATATGACATTTGAAGAATTAGGAGTGAGCGAGCCGTTGTTGAAGGCCGTTGAAGAGCTTGGATTTGAACAGCCTATGCCTGTGCAGGCGCAGGTGATACCCCATTTGCTCAGTAAGGAGGGCGATGTTGTGGCCCTTGCACAGACCGGTACCGGCAAGACTGCCGCGTTCGGTCTGCCCGTTTTGCAGCGTATCGACCCTGCCAACCACTCGCCGCAGGCGCTGATTCTCGCTCCGACCCGCGAACTTTGCCTCCAGATTGCATCCGACCTCGCCGATTTCTCGAAATATCTACCTGATGTGAAGGTGCTTCCCGTCTATGGCGGTTCGAGCATCGAAAGCCAGATACGTTCGCTCCGCGGCGGCGTGCAGATTATTGTCGCCACTCCGGGACGTCTGATTGACCTCATCAACCGCGGTGTGGCAAAACTCGGCGATGTGCACACCGTGATACTCGACGAAGCCGACGAGATGCTCAACATGGGCTTCCTCGACTCAATCAATGAAATCCTCGACCACGTACCCGCCCAGCGCAAGATGCTGATGTTCTCGGCTACGATGCCGGCCGAAATCGGGAAAATAGCAAAGAAATACATGCACGACCCTGTTGAGTTCGTTGTCGGCACGCGCAATGAAGGCGCGGCCAACGTAAAGCATATCTACTACATGGTCAATGCCCGTGACAAATATCTCGCTCTCAAACGCATAGTCGACTATACCCCCAACATCTACGCCATCATATTCTGCCGCACGCGCCGCGACACACAGGAGATTGCCGACAATCTCTGTCAGGACGGCTACAACGCCGAGGCGCTCCACGGCGACCTGTCGCAGCAGCAACGCGACATCGTGATGAAAAAATTCCGCGACCGCGTAGTGAAGATTCTCGTTGCCACCGACGTCGCCGCCCGCGGACTTGATGTCGACGACCTCACCCACGTCATCAACTACGGTCTGCCCGAGGATACCGCCGTCTACACCCACCGTTCGGGCCGTACGGGCCGCGCGGGCAAGACAGGTGTATCCGTAGCCATAATCCACTCCCGCGAGAAAGGTCGCCTGCGCGAAATCGAGCGCATCATCGGCAAGAAGTTCGAGCGCAAGGATGTGCCTACCCCCGAACAGATTATCGAGAAGCAGCTTTACTCGCTCGCCGACCGCATCGAGAAAGTCCAGGTCAACGATGCCGAGATGGACCGCTATCTTCCCGGCGTCATCAAAAAGCTCGGCTGGCTGTCGGCCGACGACCTTATCCGCCGTGTGCTCTCGCTTGAGTTCCAGCGTCTTCTCGACTATTACAAAGACGCCCCCTCCATTGATTTCATTGATGAAAAGCCGTCGAGGAAAGATAAAAAGGATAAGGAGAAATCCTCTCCTCGTTCCGACAAGGAGAAAGACCGCCGCACCGCCGAGAAAGGTATGGAGCGCATCTACATAAACCTCGGTAAGAACGACGGTTTCTATGCCGGCAATCTCATCGACATGCTCAACAAGAATATCGAGGGACCGCGCGTCGATGTAGGCCGTATCGACCTGATGCCGGGCTACTCGCTGTTCGATATACGCAAAAAGGATGCGCAGAGGGTGGTACATTCGCTCAAAGGGCTTGATTTCATGGGTAAGCGCATATACAGCGAAGTTGCCGAGGCCGACAAGGATTATGCCCGCGCCGCCACCCGCAAGGCGCGCGAGAGCCGTGGAGCCGATGCCCCCAATCCTTTCTTCGACAAGAAAGGCCGCGGCGCAGGTAGGAAATCTCGAAAAAAATAACCATATTTGCATTTTGTAGCATGATTCCGGAATTGTAGGGACGCACGGTCTGTGCGTCCGGTGTGCGGCTGATGGAAAAACGCGGGTTTTAAACCCGCACTGACCCTTCCCCCGCCAATTGGAGTTTTGCAACAACCTCAAACGATAAAAACGCTTTTCAACGATGTCACGGTTCATACTCTCAATCATGGCCCTGCTGGGTGCGATTACGGTGCCGGCGCAGATGACCCCGCGCAGCGTGCTGACCACGGCGCCTGAAAAGGTGCTGCTCACAATCGACGCCTCAACTCTCCTCGACATGCTCGACTATTATGAAAACGGAGTGGCGCGCACGGTCAAGAACAAAGCCGGCGAGAACGCTGTCATCACCGAAATGACGGAGTCGACCATCACCCTCAATACAGGCGCGGCGCACAGCATCACGTTCGCCATACTCCCTTACGGCAAGTCGTCCGTCATCATGGCGGTGGACCGCGTCGACTCCCCTTCGACAGATGCCGCCGTGACATTCTACGATTCGCGCTGGAATCCGCTCGACTCCCGCAAGATGCTCCGTTTCCCCACGCTTGCCGACTGGACGGGCAAACTGTCGCCCGACAAAATGGAGGAGATTGAAAACGCATTGCCGTTCCTTATGGTCGACGCCCGGTATAATCCTGCTACTTCAACACTGACATTTACCCCTCAGATAGGTGATTACGTATCGGTTGAGAACGCCGGCAAGGTGAAGGACGCCCTTGCCCCGCAGCTCGATTATGTCTGGTCGGGTAAATCATTCAAGCCCGTGAAGCGATGACAGGCCGGTTGCGTAAGATTGACCCCGTACTCATTTCCGGGACGGCTGACGAGGAAAAATCAATGACCATATCCCGGTTGTGCGCCCTGTTGCAGAAACTTGTCAAGGTGCCGGAGGTGTCCGACGTGTGGGTAGTGGGCGAGCTATCCGATTTCAACCTCCGCGGCGGCCATTGCTATGCCGACATAGTGGAGAAGGATGACGACGGAAAGCCGGTGGCAAAGATGCCGTTGCGTATCTGGAACTATCAGTTCGCCGCCCTCAACGCCAAGTTTATGGGGGGCACCGGACAGCCGTTGGCCACCGGCCTGAAAGTGAGGGTGTGCGTGGCGCCGAGCATACATAAGCTCTACGGACTATCTGTAATAGCGTCTGACATCGACCCGGCCTACACTATGGGCGACCTGATGCGGCGCCGTCAGGAAATCATCGACCGTCTCACCCGCGAGGGGGTCATCGACCTCAACCGCAGTCTTGCGTGGCCCGATGTGCCGACACGGCTTGCCGTCATATCGTCACCTTTCGCGGCCGGCTACGGCGATTTCCTCAACCAGCTTTTCCACAACGAGGCACGCATACGGTTTGATGTCAAACTGTTCGAGGCCATGATGCAGGGCGAAAAAGCGTGCCCGACCATACTTGCAGCCCTCGAACGCATAGCCGCCGAAGCCGACCGCTGGGATGGCGTGGTCATAATACGTGGCGGCGGGGCGTCGCTCGACCTGCAATGCTTCGAGGACTACAACCTCGCGGCCGCCGTGGCGCAGTTCCCGCTCCCGGTCATGATTGGCATAGGCCACGAACGCGACATCACCGTGCTCGACTACGTTGCCAACCGTAGGGTAAAGACACCTACAGCCGCTGCCGAATGGTTCATCAAGCGCGGTGAATCCCTCCTCAACCGCCTTAATTCAATAGGCGGAGCCCTTCTTCAGCGTGCCACCGACCTGATGGCCGCAGAGAAAGAACAGCTTAGCTATTTCGAAGGGGTAATATCCGTATTCCCGCTCAATGCCGTGCGTCATGCCGACACGAAACTTACCAACAGCGTGAACGCGCTGTCCAACATAACCACGCGTCGTATCATTCCCGCTCTTGAAAAAATCAACGCGATGCAGGAGCGGATAGGGCAGGCCGTACAGTCGGCTATAGCACTCCGGCTCGACCGCCTCGCCGCCGATGAGCGTCTGCTGAAAGCTCTCTCGCCACAGGCCGTACTTGCGCGCGGATACTCCGTGACACGTTGCGGCGGCCGCATCCTGACCGACGCTTCCGCAGTAGCGCCCGGCGCCGAACTCACGACGCAACTCGCCTCAGGCGAAATAACATCGACAGTAAACAATTAAGATTGCATAGTCTGATTTTCCGCGGTTAAAAACCGCGGCTACTACACGAAATAATTAGGTAATGGCTGATAGTGGCCGCGGTTTTTAACCGCGGTTTAGTAAAAACAAGCTTTTCACCTACAACTGACTCAAAATAAACAATTGCAATATGGAAATAGCAGATACCAACGTGAAAGATATGTCGTACCGCGATGCCGTCAACGAACTCGACGCCATACTGCGCGAGATGCAAAGCGACAATTGCGACATCGACAAGCTGTCGGCAATGACGCGTCGCGCCACCGAACTTATCACCGAATGCCGCAACCGCCTTACAGCCACCGACGAGGAACTTCGCAATATCCTCGCCACCCTCACCCCAAAATCATAGCCAATTCATCCTACATGGCAATCTCTTGGAGTCAGACATGTCCGACATGTCCGACCCGTCCGACTGGTCCGACCGGTCGGATTCCGCTTTACCGCGCCGTAGGTGCGAGCCATAGCTCAAGCACGCCACCGCGGGCATAGTCATCATGCGATACCTGCAATGCATTCAGCTCCTCGCCATTGAGTACAGCGCGCTTTATGTAATAGTTTTCTGGCGCATTGTCATGCACGATGATTTTGAACCCTTCACCCTGGCAGTATTCGGGATTGAGACGCAGCGTGATTTCATCGAAAATCGGCGACGTAATGTCGTAGGCCGGCGATGACGACGAGCCCCCGTCGATTGAGAACAGGCCGATTGACATCAGTGCTGACAGCGCGCCCATCTGTCCCTGGTCTTCGTCCTGACCGCCATAGCCGAGGTCGGGAGTGGTGCCCCCGTAGGCCTGACGGCGCACGCGGCGCACCCAGTATTTTTTATTACGGATACTCCTAATTTATCAGTATTTTATCAGTAGTGCGGTGGCCTGTGCGGCAATCCCCTCCTTGCGTCCCGTGAAGCCGAGCCGCTCGGTTGTGGTGGCCTTGACTGATACGCGGTCGGCGGCAATACGGAGGGCCTCGGCGAGCGAGGCAATCATCCGGGGTATATATGGCAGAAGTTTGGGAGCCTGCGCTATTATCGTCACGTCGACATTGGATATGGCGTAGCCGTGTTCACATATCATTTCGACCACACGCCGCAGCAGCACACGCGAATCGACTCCGCGGTATTCCTCGGAGGTGTCGGGAAAATGATAGCCGATGTCGCGCAGGGCAAGGGCACCGAGCAGCGCGTCGCACAGTGCGTGGATTGCCACATCGGCGTCACTATGGCCGAGAAGCCCGAGTTCGTAGGGTATTTTCACCCCGCACAGCCATAATTCCCGCTCCGGAGCGAAGCGGTGCACGTCAAATCCGTTGCCGAGACGTATATCCATTGGTTGTTTTATTGTTTTTGTTTTGCACGCGGTTAAAAACCGCGGCTACTACCGCGCCCGAATCTCGAATATGGCAAAATAGTAGCCGCGGTTTTTAACCGCGGTGAATTGATTATAATGCGTTGCGTAACGTGGTTATTTGCGGCGGCCGAATATCTCGCTCAGGCCGTCCATGTCGAATGTGAGCGAGAAACGGAGCGTCTGGTCAAGCGGCGACTGCTGTGCCGTCGCTATCATGTATGAGGCGTCGAGGCGAAGCACATTGAGCGAGAAGCCCGCGCCGATGCCGAAATACTGGCGGTTGCCCTTGAACTGGCTCTCGTGATAGTAGCCCGCACGGAGGAAGAACTGCTGGTTGTAGGAGTATTCAGCGCCGAGAGAATAGGTAATCTCGCGCAACTCCTCCTTGAATCCTCCGGGAGCGTCGGAGAATGACTTGAAGATACCCGTTATGGGCGACATGTCCTGCCACTCCTGCAGTGCGTCGAGATACTCGCGTTCGCCGTCGGTGTCGTCGGGGTAGTCGCTTTCGCGCGGACGTGCCGGCACGAGCAGCTTGTTGAGGTCAAGTGAAAGAGCCAGGTTGTGATAGTCGGCCAGCGGGAACGTGAAGGTGGTGCCGAGGCGCAGATTCGTTGGAAGGAACGCGGGGTCTTCGCCGTTGTTGTAGTTGACTTTCGTACCGATGTTCGATATGTTCCATCCCCACGACCACTGGCACTCGTTGCGGCCTATGATGGGGTAGGTGGTGTAGTATCCCGAGATGTCGGCCGAGAATGCCGATGCACCTACCGTCTGGTCGCCGGCGTATGAGTTGGAGAAGCCGAGGTCGGAGTATATATAGCGGAATACGACACCCATCGAGAACTTTTCCGACAGTTTGCGCGAGTAGCCCACGTCAAACGACAGTTCGTAGGGATTGAGGCTCTGCGTGGTTATGCCTGTAGGGTCGTTGGTGTTCACTTCGCCGAGCGAGAAATAGCGCAGCGATGCCGACACGGCCTGATTGTCGTTGGAGCCGAGCTTCCAGTAGCCCGACACGTCGGCCAGGAAGATGTCGTTGACAAGTTTGCGCAGCCACGGTGTGTAGCTGAGTGATACGGCGGCCTTCGAGTAGGCGAACGCATATTTCGACGGGTTCCAGAACTGGGAGTAGGCGTCGGGGTCGGTGGCCGCGCCTATGTCGCCCATTGCGGCGCCGCGGGCGTCGGGGGCTATGGAGAGGGATGTGACGCCGGTCTCTATCGGGTTGAATTCGTTTTTGATATTGTCATCGGCGTATGCCCCCTCTGTGGCGAGGAGGCATGCGGTACCGAGAATTGTCGATTTTATGAGAGTCGTTTTCATATATTACTATAACTCTAAATTGCAAAATTTATTGTAGGTGAGCGCATAAATTTTACAAATACAGACGAGTTGCAGGCATCACTGCTGCTGTACGACTATGATGTCGGTTTTGGGTGTATGGCCGTAGAGGTTGCCCCCTTTGCAGATGGCGTATGCGCGATACACTCCGTCGGCCACGAGGTTGCCGTCGCGGTCGGTCAGGTCCCATTCAAACGGGAAGCTGACGTCATTGCGTGTGAACACGGTGTTGCCCTCTTCGTCCTCAATTATGAGACGTCCGGTAGGCGTGTCGGTGAAGCTGTGGCTTAGTCCGATAGTGGCCTGTATGCGTGCGGGTTCCTCCTCGACGGTCAGCCGGGCGTTGGCCGATGTGTTGTTGATGACGAAATCAATCGTGCGCGACGCGCTGTTGCCGGCGTTGTCCGAGATGTGGAGGGTAAGAGAATGGCGTCCGTCGGCAAGCGAGGTGAACGGATAGGATATTTCCACCGTCCCGTCGCTGTAGTTGGTCATGGCGGTTCCTGTCACCGGATAATTCATGGTGTTGTCAATCGTTATGCGGCAGGTTGACCCTACAGCTCCGGTGGGGCTGTAGATGCCGCTGCCGGTCTCGGTTACAGTGGCGTATACCGTGAAATCCTGGCTCGCCATGTCGCCGTTTGTGAAGTCAGGCGTGTCGATATACAGGCTCGTTATCTCTGGCGCCAGAGTGTCAGCGGGGCTTTCCGGCACGGCATTGACATCGCATGTGAGCGCCGTGGTATATGTCGTGGCTACTTCGCTGTTGTCGGGGAGCACCGCGGTGATTGTCGCGCGGTTGAATCCTCCCGTGCGCAGGGGCATCGGCGGCGTGAAGCTGACGGTGAATCTGCCTCCCTCGACTTTTGCCATCGTTTCGACCAGCAGGTCCTCATCGCAATACACATCCCTCTTTTTTGTGTTATCGCCGAGCGTGACGGTGCTACGCACTACCGGCGTTTCATATATCGACAGAATCACGTTTCCGTCAAATGACGTCCAGGGAGTGCCGGGGCTCGACGGGTCGTTGACGTAGCCCGTTATGGTATTGGCGGCGAGAGGCACTATGCCGTGGTGCGCTTCTTCGGCGCTGTATTGCTCGCCGTTTACATCCTCTATCGTTATTTCGTGGTCGGAGACGAACAGCGGTATTGCCGGGTCGCCGCACAGGTTGTAGCATGATGTGTTGATCATCAGGTCATTGTCGCCGGCTGTCATGTCGGTGAGCAGCTTGTTGCGGCTCAGACGCAGTATGTCACCGGTAGTTGTTCCTTTTGACGATTTGGCGAAGATGTCGGCCATTGTCTCGGAAAGCACTTCGTTTTTGGGCTGGTAGACTTCGCGGCAGGCTGCGACAACGCCTATCATTCCGCCGTCGTTCTGGAGCACCATCTCCTGTGCGAGCGACTGTTCGAGCCGGTCGAATGTGTAGGCCTGACAGGTGGCGAGCATCGCGAACGGGAAATATTTGTACTGCGTGTTGTGCACGTCCGACAGGCTGTAGAGGTTGGCCCTGCCTATGAAGTCGGGTTTGCCGTGGCCTGTGTAGTTCACGTACATGACACCTTTCTTGAGCGCCTGCTTTATGACGTTTTTGGCCGGCACGGCGAGCCCGTTTTTCAACGGGTAGAGCGAGGAATAGCCCTTGACGAGTGTCACTCCGGGATTGTTGTCGAGGAATGACTTGGCTGTTATCGAGTCACCGCTGAGCAGGTGGCTGTTCTGGTCGCCGTGGTCGGTAAGCAGGAGCACGCGCTGGTATATGTCGGTCGTGGGAGTGTAGGTGAGGTACTGGTACACTTTGTCGACTGCCTTGGAAGCCTGCAGCTCGTCGGTGACCGGTATGCGGCCTACGTTGATGTGCTGTATGCTGTTGATGAATTCGGAGGCGGGGGGAGTGTCGCCGAGCATGCCGAAATAGGCGTCGCATGAATAAGCCGTGGTCAGCGATGACATGGACTTGTGGTATGGAGTGCCGTAGTTGAGCAGCGTTACGCCCCTTTCCTTGAATTCGGCTCCTGTGGTGGTGAGGCCGCGGTTGTCGAAGAACGCGCCTCCGAACAGCAGCAGGTGCTTCATCTTGGCCGGATTGCGGTCGTAGAACATTTTCATGGCCTTGCGTATGCCCCAGAGCGACGGGGTGCCTGACGAGAATTCGTTGAATATCTCCTCCTGACGGAGCACTATGACGTCCTGATGGAGGAGGTCGCGGTGTATCTGTGCCAGCCGCTCGGCCTGGGCGGTGAATGCGTCGGCCGACAGTATCACCATGTCGGGCACGTCGTAGGAGTGTATGTTCTGGTTGTTGATTTCACCGGCATATTCCACCGGCAGATGTTCTCTTGTCGGGTCGAAGGCTATGGCGCGGTGTGCCGGGTCGGTGTTCTTGCTTATGCTGTAGGCGCCGGAATTGGTGAAGATTGCCGTGCGTTTGGCATAATTGTATGATGTCTCGTATTGACGCACGTTGTATGCCTTGTCGACGTTCCATACCAGCACTTCGGGATTGGCGTCGGCCACCTCGATTATACGGCCGTTGGCGAGAGAGCTGTCGCACATCAGTATCGATGGCCTGTCGCCGAGGTTGTTGCACCGCTGATAGGCGAATGCGACACGGTCGACCGCTGCGTATGTGAATGTCGAATATGGCGACTTCACCAGTTTCACGTCAAACGATGCCGCGGTGCGTGGCATCGACAGTGACAGGTAGGAGTCGGATACGGCGGCATTGGTGCTGAACTGCACGTGGCTGTTGCTGTTGTCGAGGTTTATTGTCTTGTTGATGATGTCACCGCGGTGGGGGTAGGTGAGGGTGTACTGGAGGTTCTTCCCCGAGCCTACAAGTATGTCGTGGAACACGACTTTAGAATACGTGATTGACGAACTCTCGAAATACAGGTCGTCGAGCGGGAATGAGTATCTGACAGTATCGCTGTCCTGCGATATGTCGCGGCCGAAATAGAGCTGTCCCTGGCGCACGGGGATGGTCAGTTCCTCCTCCTCCGTCGCTATACTCCAGTGGCAGCGTACGAACGGTGAGGATACAAATGGTCTGTAAGGTATTATTTCGGGCTTCTTGACCGGCTGTGAGTCGGTTATGAAATAATAGCCCGCGTCGGCCACGTTGTTGCGCTCCACGTCGGGGCATACGGCCACCGACGCTGATTTCGCCGAGAAGTACACGAGGTTCGGACGCCAGTTTGCCTCGCCGTAAAACAGCAGGCGGTCATCGCGGTATACTACAGGCTGCTGGGGCAGGTCGTCGGGCACGCTTTCGTCAAGCAGTTCCGACACTCCGGCCACTCCGCCGAATCCGTAGACTGTCACCGCCGACGGGTCGTCGAAGCCCCATTCGCGCAGCTGCTCGTTGGTTATCTGCTGTATGCCCGATTCGTTGACGCGAATCTTCACCCAGCGTCCCGATGACAGCACTGATGATGACGTGTAGTGGCCGGCATCTGTTGCCGACGCCGACATTGCACCCGCTAAGGCGCATAACATGGAGATATAGAGCCGTGTTTTCTTCTTATATGGCATTGCTACTGAAACTTTTTTCTGTTTGATGATTAAGAAATGTGACTGATGTCTATATGGCTTGCGTCAGTATCTGACGTGACTGATTGTCAGTTATGTTCCGGTTATATAACGTAGACGCCCTTGCTCTTATTGTGCGTCGGAGTCATTCCTGCCGCCCGGCAAGTGCGTTACTTGATATTGAATCCGAGCACCTGCTGCCCGTTGACCGATGCTTCTATGCGGTCGCCTATGCTGATGCCGCAGCTGAAGATGGGGGAGGGGGGTATGATGATGTCGCCCGTCTTTATTATCATATCCTTGCTCAGCAGCCTGATTGCCTTGGCCACGGGCGGGGTGACATTGGAGAATGAAATGCTTTGCGGAGATGAGATGACGACCGATTTCACCGTGGCTGCGTCGAGCCATGCGCCTGTGGCGAGGGCGCCGTCGAATGCCGTAGCCCATGGCGTCCAGTTCTCGATGCCGTAGCCCTCGGGTAAAACAATGTCAAGCGGCACGAATCGCGCGCACAGTGTCATCATGTCGTAGTACCGCGGGGCGAACCGTTCGGCGATTGATTTTCCAAGTCTGCTCACGAGATAGGCCAGTGAAAAATCGCAACGCCAGCGACGTGATATTTCGGGAAGAAACACGGGGCGGTTGTCACGTACTATAGAGGAGTCGGTGGTGAGTATAAGCGACGGAAGCACTGCGCCCTCCTTGTTTCCGAAGTCTCTCAGTTCAAGTATTTTCATGACCGGTATCAGCGTTAGTTATGAGGCTCCGTCCAGGCGTTTCTGTGCGTCGAGACGGTTGTACATCACGGCCAGATGGGCGTATATCGAAGTGTTGGTGATGACTATGCCGCGCGGGGCGCGGATACGGTAGGGCGTGAAATTCCACAATGCCTTTACTCCGGCCTTGATGAGCCGGTCGGCGCCCTCCTGCGCATGGTCCACCGGAAGTGTTATTATTCCCACCTCGACATTGAGCCGCGTTATCGTGGATTCGAGCGACGCGATGTCAAGTATCGGCACCCCGCACACCGTCTTGCCTACGATGTTTTGGTTGATGTCGAAGCCGGCAACGATGTTTAGCCCGTAGTTGGCAAGGCCGGAGTCGTGTATGAGCGAGCCTCCGAGCGAGCCCGCCCCGAGCACCACGGCATTGTGGCGGCGCTTGAATCCGAGAAACTCCTGCAGCTCATGGCACAGCAGCTTCACCTCGTAGCCTATGCGGGTCTTGCCCTTGATGTTGAGAAACGACAGGTCTTTGGCTATCTGCGACGCGTCGACATTAAGCTCACGCGATATTGCTGTCGACGACACATACTCTATGCCACGCTCGTCAAGGAGTGTGACGTATGCAAGATACCACGGCAGACGGCGCAGTGCCGGCTCCGGAATCATCGCTTTGTCAGTGTTTTTTGTTGTCGTACTCATAATTTTTCAGCGTGCAAATATACGAAATATTCGCGTGTTTGCAAATAGCGCATGTCGGGCAAAGCCCGGTGCGCGTTGCCGCAGGCAATTTGACAGACCGCAAATATACGAAAAATTATGATAACGGGGGACTTCGCACGGCAAAATTTATGTTAATATATAATGTATCCGCATGAAAAACATACGGCGTCATACCTGTTTTCACAAACCGGTGTGACGCCTGTATGTTTTAAAACAATAGCTTCTTGTATAATTATCCGGTGCAAAATTACTGCGACATTACGGATGCGCAAATACCTAAAAGTAGGTATTTTTCATTGCGGCAGCATCGGGAGCGCTCCCATGGCAGGGCATTTCAGCAAAAATATCGTAAAATTGGCCGATTAAGTTTTGACATAATCAAAAAAAAAGTTATCTTTGTGCGCTTCAATGCGGCCTTGTCAATGCGGCAGAGGCCGTCCGCAATCAATACCAATCATTAAAATAAAAATAAACACAAATCATAAATGTCAGCATTAGAACACATTAGAAAACGGCCGGCCTTGGTTATCTCGATACTTGGCCTCGCCCTCGTATTGTTTATCATTACAGCGGTTTCCGACAACATCTTCTCCTTTTTCGGCGACCGCGACACCGCAGTCAAAGTCGACGGTGAAAAATTGAAATATGACAAGTGGCACCGCGCATCGGCCCAGATTGCCGACCGCATGCGCCAGCAGGGTCAGGACGACTTCGACAACTCCTACGCCGACGAAATGGCTCTCCAGACCATTGTCGACGAAGAACTTTTCGACCGTCAGATCGAGCAGCTCGGCATCAAAGTCACCGACGAAGAGATGGAAGCATACCTCTTCGGCGAAAATTCGGTTGCAACCCCCGAAGCCCAGCGCTACGGTTTCCCCTCGGCCGAAGACTTCTATTCGTATGCCTACTCCAACGAGAACGGCTCGCAGGAAGCACGTGCCATCTGGGAAGATATGGAAAACCGTATCCGCCGTCAGATTCTCAACGCCAAATACCAGCTGCAGCTCGGAGCCATAACGGCCAACAAACTCGACGCCAAGGCTTACTACGATGAGAATAAAAACGTGACACTCAATGTCGCCAAAGTTGACTATGCGGGTCTCTCCGACGAGGACTTCAAGGTCACCGGCGATGAAATCAAAGATCGCTACAACAAGCAGAAAGAAAGCTATCGCCTCGACAACGAAGTGCGCCTCGTTGACTATATACTCGTCACCCCCACTCCCTCGGCCGAAGATGCCAGCGCAGCCAGCGACGACGTCGTCAACGCCGTGTCACGCCTCAAATCGACTCCCGGTACCGAGGCTATCGCAGGCAACTATGCTTTTGAGACCACAGTCCACACCGGAAGCGCATCGACCCTTCCCGCCACGCTCCGCAACGCCATAGAACGCATTCAGGCCGACACTGTTGCAATGCTCGGTTTCAACGGTTCAGCCTATAATATCGCCAAACTCCTCGGCGTCCGTACAGGTGTGGAGAAAGCCGATGTCGATTTCTTTATTACCGACAACGCCGTTCTCCCCGTCGACTCTATCAAAGCCGCTGTCAACGCCGGCGATATAGCCCAGTATGGCGACAGCGTGCAGAAAGTAAGCCAGAAGGAACTCAAACTTATCGACAACGCCGCTCTCGCCGATTATGCCGATACATTCATCAACGCTCCCGCCGAGGCTGTCACGGTCACCGACAAGGATTTCAAGAGCAATATACTCTCAGCCCTCTTCGGCGCCCAGGTCGACCCCTCGCGCATGGACATGGACGCTATCGGCGTATGCTACAAGGTAAACAGCGTGGAAGAAGCTCAGCCCATCTACGAGGTAGCTTCAATCACCCGCAAGCTCGTCCCCTCTGAAGAAACAATATCAAATCTCCGCAAGGAGCTTTCCGACTACAGCATCAAGAACGCCAACGCCGACGCATTCAAGAAGAATATCGGTTCGTCAAGCTTCCATATCGAGCAGGGACGCGTCAGCGGCGACCGCTTCGCTGTAATCGGCCGCAACGGCCAGCGTATCCCCCAGACCGTATCGCTCGTACGCTGGGCAATGGAAGATGCCAAGAAGGGTGATGTATCCGAGGTAGTCGATGCAGGCGATTCATTCATCGTGCTCGCGGTGACCGACGTATATGACGGCGACTATGTTCCCGTAAGCGATGCTACCGTCACCGAGCAGATTACCGATGAGCTCCGTGCCGAAAAGAAGGGCGCGAAACTCGTAGGCGACTATAAGGGCAAAGGCAAGAATGTCGACGAATATGCCGCAGCGATGGGCACTCAGCCCGTCACCGTGCGTGCCAACTACGCTCAGAACGACGGCGGTATCCTCCGTGGCGATGCCAAGTTCCTCGCAGCTGTCGGCGCCGCTGAGAAAGGCAAACTCGTAGGTCCCGTCGCAACCGGTTCGGCTGCCGTGGTATTTGAAGTTGTCGATGTCGACAACGCCGCCGGTGATTTCGACTTCAATGCAGTAGCCCCGATGGCTGCGCGTATGTTCCAGTTCAACGTCAATCAGGCTCTTCGTGCCAACAAGGATATTGACTACAAGGCTCTCCGTTTCGAGACCCGTGAATAATACGAAAACTGCGGATGAAAAAATATTAAGAAAGATATTATAGAGAATATCATTCTACTTAATCCAACAATAAGTGCGGAGTCGATGGGCAATCGGCTCCGCACTGCTATTCACAATAATCAAAAGCGTTGGGCATACGTTATTCAATTATATTTTATACCTTTGCAATCGCTTCAATAAGCCAGATGTATACGGGAGTCATGCTTGGCTACTATTGCATAAGTATGTTTGTAAACAGTGTAGGGACGCACGGTCTGTGCGTCCGATAATTAGTTGATAATCAATGCCGGCTTGCCGGAGGGCGTTGCAGAACCAGATTTTAGTTGACCGCGGTTGAAAACCGCGGCTACTATTCGACCTATTATCAGGAGACTTCGCGTAGTAGCCGCGGTTTTCAACCGCGGAAAGTTTAGTCCTGCAACACCCTCCCTACTGCTGGAAGTTTTGCAACGTCCGCTACTTAATTTTGGAAAAAATATGATGAAACTTACAGATATCGAGAAACTGTTTGCCGGCGATGTCCGTTCGGAGGCCGTCGCGGCGCTTGTCAGGGAAAAGGCTACACGCCGTATCAATGTGGTCAATGCAGCCGGCTCCTCTCTGTCGATGATGCTCTCGCAGTTGCCCCGGATGAAGCATCCGGTGGTCGTGGTCGGCGACTCTCCCGACGATGCCGGCTACATATATCATGACCTTTCCCGTCTTGCAGGGGAGGAGGCCGTGGCATTCTTCCCGTCGGCCTACAAGCGCGACATCAAGTACGGAAAGATTGACCCGCCCTCCGAGATACTGCGTACCGACGCGCTGTCGCGATGGCATTCCGACAAGCGGCTGTGTTTTGTCGTCACCTGTCCCAAGGCGCTTGCCGAGCGTGTGGCTCCGCGCGAGAGCATCGACAACTCCACCATGCATATCGTGCGCGGCAAGGAGTATGACCTCGTGCAGCTTCAGGCATGGCTCCGCGACAACGGTTTCACCCGTCAGGATTACGTCTACGAGCCGGGACACTATGCCGTGCGCGGCTCCATTCTCGACATCTTCGGGTTCAGCTTCGAGCTTCCCTACCGCATCGACTTTTTCGGCGACGAGGTCGACTCTATCCGCACCTTTGACATAGAGACGCAGCTGTCGCGCGAGAAACTTGATGCCGTGTCCATTTCCTCCAACGTGGCCGTATCGTCGCAAGGCGACTCCCTGCTGCGTTTCATCGACCCCTCCACGCTGTTGTGCTGCCGTGCGCCCCACGACGTGGTGCTGGCTGTGAAAAGTATCGCGGCCGAGGAGTTCTCGCAGTCGTCGCTGCTTGCCGACGAGGGCGACCGAGACGCCATGAAGCAGGTGGTCGACGCCGAGGCGTTTGCGGCCGATTTCGACAGCTTCCGCATGCTCGCGTTCAATGCCGGAGGTGCGGCAGCGTTCAAGGATGCCCCGACAGTCGATTACAATTGCTCCCCCCAGGCTCTCTATCATAAGAACTTTGACCTTATAGCCGAGTCGTTCATCCGTTTTCAGACCGACGGCTACGATATATATATCCTCAGCGACAGTGCCCGGCAGCAGGACCGTCTCCGCGCCATCTTCGACGACCGCGGCGACAAAATCAGTTTCATTCCCGTCGACGCCACGCTCCATGAGGGATTCATCGACCATCAGCGCAAGCGCTGCGTGTTCACCGACCACCAGATATTCGACCGTTTTCACAAATACAGTCTGCGCAGCGACCGCGCCCGCTCGGGCAAGCTCGCCATGTCGCTCAAGGAACTCGGCGCCATCGAGCCGGGCGACTATATCGTCCACATCGACCACGGCATAGGCAAGTTCGGCGGATTGCTCCGCACTAATGTCAACGGCCACCCGCAGGAGATGATAAAACTCATCTACAAGAACAACGACTTCATCTTCGTGTCCATCCACTCGCTGCACAAACTCTCGAAATACCGCGGAAAGGAGGGCGTCGAGCCTACGCTCAACAAACTCGGCACCGGCGCATGGAACAAGATAAAGGAACGCACCAAGACGCGCCTGAAGGACATCGCGCGCGACCTCATAAAGCTCTATGCCGCGCGCAAGGAGCAGAAGGGATTCAGTTTCTCCCCCGACAGTTACCTGCAGCACGAGCTGGAGGCGTCGTTCATCTATGAGGATACCCCCGATCAGGTCACGGCGACAGCCGCCGTCAAGGCCGATATGGAAAGTGACCGCCCGATGGACCGCCTTATCTGCGGCGACGTCGGTTTCGGCAAGACCGAAGTCGCCATCCGCGCCGCCTTCAAGGCTGCCACCGACGGCAAGCAGGTGGCAGTGCTTGTGCCTACCACGGTGCTCGCATATCAGCACTACAACACGTTTAAGGACCGTCTGCGCGACTTTCCCGTGCGCGTCGACTATCTCAGCCGCGCGCGTTCGGCGAAGCAGACACGCGAGATTCTGGCCGACCTGGCCGACGGCAAAATCGATATTCTTGTCGGCACGCACAAACTTATCGGAAAAAACGTGAAGTTCAAGGACCTCGGACTGCTCATCGTCGACGAGGAGCAGAAATTCGGCGTCGCCGTCAAGGAGAAACTCAAGCAGATGAAAGTCAACGTCGACACCCTAACCATGTCGGCTACCCCTATACCGCGCACTCTCCAGTTTTCGCTTATGGGTGCCCGCGACCTCTCGGCCATACAGACTCCGCCGCCCAACCGTTACCCCGTTGTCACCTCGGTCGATTCGCTTACCGACGAACTGCTCACCGAGGCCGTCAACTTCGAGCTGTCGCGCAACGGCCAGGTGTTCATCGTCAACAACCGCATCGAGGGGCTCAACGACCTCAAGGCCATGATTACGCGGCTTGTGCCCGACGCCAAGGTGCTTATCGCACACGGGCAGATGCCGCCCGAACAGCTCGAGCAGGCCATAATCGACTTCTCCAACGGCGATTACGACATATTGCTCTCAACCACCATCATAGAGAGCGGTATCGACATGCCCAACGTCAACACCATCATAGTCAACAACGCGCAGAATTTCGGCCTCTCCGAGCTTCACCAGCTCCGCGGACGTGTAGGCCGCTCCTCGCGCAAGGCGTTCTGCTACCTTATGGTTCCCCCCGGAGTGCCTCTTTCGCCCGTAGCGCGGCGCCGTCTGCAGGCTATAGAGAGCTTCTCCGACCTCGGCAGCGGCATACATGTGGCGATGCAGGACCTCGACATACGCGGCGCCGGCAACCTGCTCGGCGCCGAGCAGAGCGGTTTCATCGCAGACCTCGGATACGAGGCTTACCAGAAAATACTTAAAGAGGCAGTCGTCGAACTTACCACGCAGGAATTCGCCGACACGCTCACCGCCCAGAACGATGTCACCGGCAGCGAGGATTTCGTGGCCGACTGCGTCATCGAGAGCGACCTCGAAGTGCTCCTTCCCCCCGACTACGTCCCGCAGGAGAGCGAGCGCATCAGCCTTTACCGCGAGCTCGACGGCATCACGCGCCGCGAGGACCTCGACGCCTTCGCCGACCGTCTCCGCGACCGCTTCGGCCCCATACCACCCGTAGCGCAGGAACTTCTGCTCATACCGATGCTCCGGCGCGACGCGCGCCGTCTCGGCATCGAGAAAGTGGCCCTGAAGCAAGGTATAATGTACATCTATTTCGTCGACGAGACCAACAAAGCCTACTACCAGTCGCCCATGTTCGGCCGCCTGCTCAACTACCTGCAGCGCTACCCCCAGCGTGTGGCAATCCGCCAACGCGACCAACGCCGTTCATTCGCCATAAAATCCGTGTCGACAGTAGCCGAAGCCGCAGCCATCCTCACCGAAATCCTCTCCCTCGACAGCATCTGACCAAGCCATAACCCACAGCCTTTACCATCGGGTCATACGAGAGTCGGACGGGTCTGACATGTCGGACATGTCAGACCCGTCCGACCATCAGATTTGATAGGCCCCAATAAACCGCAACAGGCTGCCCGATAATTCGGGCAGCCTGTTGCGGTTTATTGACTTGCGTCTGTTTTTAGCGGCCTCCGCCGAGCGATTGGTAGAGGTTGATTACGGCCTGGGCTTTGGCAAGTTCGCAGTTGAGCTGCGACATCTGTGCCGAGAGCAGGCTTGACTGCGCTGTCAGTATTTCGAGGTAGGTGGCGCCGGCAGCGGCGAAAAGCTCTTTGGTGTAGTATTCGGCTTTTTCGAGGTTGTCGACCTGCTCGGCGAGCAGTACGCCTTTCTCATTGTTCTTGTCGTAGGTGGTGAGAGCGTCAGACACCTCGGCGGTAGCGCTGAGCAGCGTGTACTGGAAGGTGTTGAGTGACTGCTGCTGGCGTGCCTTGGCTGCTTCAAGGCGTGCGATGTTCTGACCGCGCGAGAAGATAGGAGCCACCAGTGTGCCGGCAAGCGATGCAAACCAGTCGCCGGGGTTCTTGATGAACGAGCCGAACGAGTTGGTGAACCCGTAGTTGGCTGTTATCGACAGGCCGGGGTAGAATGCCGCACGGGCTATATTGGTGGTATAGTAGGCCTGTGCGAGGGCTTCCTCGGCGGCGCGTACGTCGGGACGTGCCGCGAGTTCGCGCATCGGCACTCCGTCGCGGAATATCGCGGGAGCCACAAGGCGTGCCTCGGGCGATACTTCCCATTTCTGCGGCATCGTGTTGAGAAGCAGTGACATCGTGTTGTTGGCCTTGTCGAGTGCAACCTCAAGGTCGGTGATTGACGAGAGCACGCTCAGATAGTTGGCCTGGCTTTGTACTACGGCTGCCTCGTTGGTACGGCCGGCGAGCTTGTAGTCCTTCATCGTCTGCACGTTCTCGCCCCATATCACGGCCGTTTCACGCGAGAGCTTGAGCTGGGCCTGAAGTATGGCGATGGAGTAGTAGCAGTTGGCCACGCCTCCGATTATCTGCGAGCGTACTGCCTGTTCGTAATCCTTGGCCTGCTGTTCGGCAGACTCGGCGAGTCGCTTGTTGTTGAGCAGTTTGCCGAAGATGTCAACTTCCCATGATGCCGACAGGGGTATGGTATAGTTCCATCCGGTCAGTTTCTCGTTGCTTACCGAGGAAGCTCCGCCGGTGGGAGTGAGTGTCAGCGAGGGAAAATAGCTCATGCGGGCGCCGCGCAGGTTGGCGTGGGCGATGTCGACATTGAGTTTGGCGTTGGCAAGGTCGACATTGTTGGCGAGAGCCTGGTTGATGAGGTCGGCGAGCATCGGGTCGGTGAATACATCCTGCCACTGCAGGTTGCCGAACGCGCGGGCGTCGCCCTCCGAAGCCTTTGCCTCGACATATTCCTGCTGAAGCGGGGTGTCGGCAGGCATCTCGAATTTCTTATATAGACCGCAGCCGGTGAGCATTGCCACCGCGAGGGTGGCAACGGCCGGGCGTGCTATGCTTTGAATTTTTATCATAGTTGATGTTTTTAGCTTAAATACCGTATCAGCGTGAATATTGTTCAATCTCCGAGTTGATGCCTTCATTGTCGGTATCCTTCCATTTGAGCGGAGATATTTTCTCATGTATCTTCTGGAAGATGATGAACAGTGCCGGCACGAAGAATATCTGGAGTATCATACCGATTAACATACCGCCGATGGCTCCCGTACCGAGCGTACGGTTGCCGACAGCGCCTACGCCGTGGGCGAACATCAGCGGCAACAGACCGATGACGAGGGCCAGCGACGTCATGAGGATAGGACGCAGACGCGCTGCGGCACCCTGTATGGCGGCGTTGAAGATTGACATGCCCGTGCGGCGGCGTTCGAGCGCGAACTCGATGATGAGGATGGCGTTCTTGGCCAGAAGACCGATAAGCATAATCAGCGCAATCTGCAGGTAGATGTTATTCTCGACACCGAAGATGGCTGCGAACACGAATGTGCCCATAAGACCGAACGGAATGGAAAGCAGTACGGCGAACGGGAGGATGTAGCTCTCATATTGTGCCGACAGAAGCAGGTAGACAAAGAGGAGGCAGAGGCCGAATATCATGGCTGTCTGGTTGCCTGACTGGTTGCCCTGTTCGCGGGTCATACCCGAGTATTCATATCCGAAACCAGCGGGAAGCGTCTCGGAAGCCACGCGTTCAACGGCTTCAAGTGCCTGGCCCGACGAGAATCCGGGGTTGGGGTTACCGGTCACCGATATTGACTGGAACATGTTGAAGCGGTTGAGAAGGTCGGGACCGTAGACACGCTGGAGGGTCACGAAGTTGTCGATCGATGCCATCTCGTTGCCGTTGCGCACCTTGATGCTCGAGAGCGTCTCGGGCGATACGCGTGCTTCGGGATTGGCCTGCATCATGACGCGGTAGATTTTACCGAAACGGTTGAAGTTGGACACATACATACCTCCGTAATATCCCTGAAGGGTTGAGAGGATGGTCTGCGGGCTGATGCCGGCCTGTTTGGCTTTGGCAGCGTCGATGTCGACCATATACTGTGGGAATGTCGGGTTGAAGGTGGTGTAGGCCATCTGGATTTCTGGCTGCTGGTTGAGCTGCGCGAGGAAGCCCTGCACTACGGCGAAGAATTCATTGATATCGCCGCCGGTCTTGTCCTGCATCTTGATTTCGAAACCGTTGGTCACCGAGTATCCCGAAATCATCGGGGGAGCGAATGCCACGACACGGCCGTCGGTGACGGCCTGCGAAGCGATGCCGTAAATGCGTTTCACGATATTGTCCACACTCTCCTCCTCGCTGCGTTCTTCCCAGTCCTTGAGCTTGACGATGAAAGTACCGTAGGTGGCGCCTTGTCCGGCAATGAAGCTGTAGCCTGCAATCTTCTGGCTGTACTTGACGCCGGGGGTAGCGCGTATGATATTGTCGACCTGGTCGAGCACTTCAATCGTGCGTTCCTGCGACTGGCCCGGAGGCATGTCGACCATCACGAACAGCACGCCGGTGTCCTCGTTGGGCACAAGTCCGGTCGGTGTCTTGGCCATGAGCCATACGAGCAGTACCATCGTACCGGCTACTGCGGCAAGTGCCGCCCATTTGAGCTTCCCTATGCCGGTTATGATGCCGCGGTAGCCTTTGAGCAGTCCCGAGTATCCTGATTCAAACCCTTTGTGGAAACGGGGACTGAAAATACCGAACACGGTAAGAACAGCCACGCCGATAGCCGTGATGAGTTTCCATGATTCCGACGAGTTGAACCAGCCCAGAATCATGAACAGGATAGTGGCTATTACGAAAATCAGTGTCAGCAACGGGTGGAAATTGATGGTGAAGCGGCGACGGTAGCCTTTGGCCACGGTCTTGCCGGCCTCGGCCACGGCTTCGCCGATGCGTTCCTTGACGGGACGTTTGTCATCGTGTGCCTTGAGGAACACGGCACAAAGCGCCGGTGACAGCGTAAGGGCGTTGAGCGCCGAGAAGCCGATGGCGATTGCCATCGTCAGACCGAACTGCTGGTAGAACACACCTGATGTGCCCGACATGAACGACACAGGAATGAACACGAGCATCATGACGAGCGTGATTGATATAAGCGCCCCGGCTATCTCGCCCATGGCGTCGATTGATGCCTTGCGCGAGCTCTTGTATCCCTGGTCGAGCTTGGCATGCACCGCCTCGACCACCACTATGGCGTCGTCGACCACAATCGCGATGGCGAGCACGAGAGCCGAAAGGGTGATAAGGTTGACAGAGAAGCCGATGAGCTTCATCACGAAGAACGTACCGATAAGAGCCACAGGTATGGCGATGGCGGGAATGATGGTGGAGCGGAGGTCCTGAAGGAAGATGTACACCACGAAGAACACGAGCACGAACGCTTCGAGCAGCGTCTTGAGCACCTCATGGATTGATGCATAGAGGAAGTCGTTGTTGTTCATCGGGATGCTGAATTCAAGACCCGGCGGGAGGTCGGACTTCAGCTTGTCAATCTCGGCGAGACACTCGTTGATAATCTGCGTCGCGTTGGAGCCTGCGGTCTGGAAGATGATGGCCATGGTAGCTACCTGACCGTTGAGTGTGGCGCCGAAGCCGTATTGCACTTTGCCGAGCTCCACATCGGCTACGTCGCCAAGACGCAGCACCTGTCCGTTGGAATCGGCACGTATTACTATGTTCTCGAACTCTTCGGGCTGCGACAGACGGCCGCGGTACTTCATCGTGTACTGGAATGTCTGGTTGCCCTGCTCGCCGAATGCGCCCGGGGCGGCCTCGATGTTCTGTTCGGCGAGGGCTGCCGATACGTCGGAAGGCATAAGGTTGTACTGTGCCATGACTTCGGGTTTGAGCCATATACGCATCGAGTAGTCCGCGCCGAAGCTCATCACGTCACCCACGCCCTGCACGCGCTGGAGCACCGGGATGACATTGATTTTCATGTAGTTGTCAATGAATTCGGCAGTGTATTCAGCGCCCGGCTGAGCCGAAAGCGCCACGCCGAGCAGCATCGAGGTCTGGCGTTTCTGGGTCAGGACGCCCACTCTCGTTACTTCGGCGGGGAGCAGGTTCTGAGCCTTGGCCACGCGGTTCTGCACGTCGACGGCAGCCATGTCGGGGTCAAAGCCCTGTTCGAAATACACTGTGATGTCGGCCGAGCCGGTATTTGTGGCTGTCGACTCCATGTAGGTCATGCCTTCCGCACCGTTGATTGACTCCTCAAGGGGCGCAATCACTGAATTGAGCACTGCCTGGGCGTTGGCTCCGGTGTAGGTGGTCGATACACGGATTGTAGGAGGTGCGATGTCGGGATACTGAGTCACCGGAAGCGATGTCAGTCCGATGATACCCAACAGCACGATGAATATTGAAATCACCGTCGAAAGCACCGGACGGTTAATAAATGTATCAAGCTTCATTTCGTGTGGAATATTTTCCGTTTATATGTTTAAATATGATGGTTTGCACGCCGCCCGCGGCGGGGCGGCAATGTGCTCCTTTTTTATTGCTGGGGCTGCTGGGCCTGTTGCTGCGCGGCCTTGGCTGCTGCGTCGACGGGCACGATTTCCATGTTGGGGCGCAGCTTGTTGCCTACACCCTCCACGGCTATTACATTGCCGGGTTCAAGTCCGGAGGTGACGACGTATATCTTGCCGTCGTTGACCTTGGAGATGGTGATGGGCGTGGATACCACCTTGTTGGAGTCGTTGACTACGTAGACGAATTTGCGGTCCTGAAGTTCGAATGTGGCTTTCTGCGGTATGACGATGGCATTCTCCTCATGCATCGGTATGACTATCTGGCCGGTGGAGCCTGAACGGAGCATACCGTTGGGATTGTCGAACAATGCCCTGACTGTGGCGGCGCCGGTGCCGGTGCCGATGACTCCCGATACTGTGGCTACCTTGCCTTCCACGGGGAATATCGAGCCGTCGGCGAGCTGCAGTTTCACCGCAGGCATCTGGGCGATCTGCTGCTCGAGCGATTTCGAGCCGTTCTCGGTCATGTCGAGTATGTCTTTCTCGGTGAGCGAGAAGTAGGCATATACCTCCGAGTTGTCGCTCACTGTAGTCAGCGGCTGAGCCATGGAGGGAGAGGCCAGTGAGCCTTCGCGGAAAGGTATCGAGCCTATCACGCCTGAACTCGGTGCCGTCACTACGGTGTACGCGAGGTTTTTGCGCGCCGACGTAAGGGCGGCGTTGGCTGTGGCGAGATTTGATTTGGCGTTGGCCAGGTCGTTTTTGGCGAGCTGGTTCTCATATTCGGAGATGATGTTTTTGTCAAAGAGAGCCTGTTTCTGGTCGGCGGTCATCTGTGCGGACTTCACGGCGGTCTGGGCTGCGCTTACGGCTGCCGATGCCTGGTCGACGGCTGCCTGGTACTGTACCTGGTCGAGCACGAAGAGGGTCTGGCCTTTCTGTACGCGCTGGCCCTCGTCGACGAGCACCTGTGTGATGAATCCCGACACTTGCGGACGTATTTCAATGTCTGTTTTTCCCTTGATTGTGGCGGGGTAGGACTGCGATAAGTCGATGTCGCTGTAGGCTACCGTCTGTGTCGCGATGGTGGGTGCCGGCATTTGCTGCTGGGCCTGGTCCTCCTTTTTCGAGCATGACACAGATGTCACTAATGCTACGGCCATCATTGTGGCGGTTGCTTTGGTTGTGATTAGTCGTTTCATTACTTTTTATACTGTTTCTCTGTTAGTTAATTCTGTATTTTTTTCGAGTCATCCCTTTGTCGGGCATCCTCAGGCTCTCGCCGCGGATGCCGTTCCCTCGTGCCGTGACGTCGGTGAAGCGTATGGTGTGACGTCGGCTAAGTGTATAATATGTGCAAAGTTACCAACAATAATGTCTAAAAGCCGCTAAAAAATGATTAAAAGATGTTACTGTTAACTTTTATTAGTAAGCCGTGCATATATTGTCGATCCATAATGTCAGTCCGATTGTGCCTGTATATGCTTCGCCCGAGGCGGCCGATGCCATCACGATTATGTGGGTCGGCACGGCGTTGGCGCTGTCCCAGCCTACTTCCTTGACAGGTACCATCTTGCCCTTGCTGTTGCGGGCGTAGTAGCTCTTGTCGGCAGGTATTAGGCCCATGTACGGGCGGTAGTCGGGCGATGACGTGATGTCGCCGTATAGAATCGGGAGCCTGTAGCCGTTGACCCATCCCGAAGTGGATTTGTCGAACCGTACTCTTGCCGTGCCTACACGCCTGGCGCAGATATTGCCCTTTTCGTCCTCCCAGCGACGCTGGAGATACACAAGCACTTCGGCATTCTCATGCCCGGGAAGTTCCTTTTTCTTCCCGAATCCGCTTGAATAGACGCGGCCGGCGTTGGCGGGAATTTCGAGGCGGTAGTCAAAGCAGAGCGCTTTCGGGCGCCGGGTGAACGGTATGCCCATCTCCATCTTGCTGTAAGGGTCGGCGGTGGATCCGATAGGTTCAATCATTTCCCCGAGAAATATCGAGCCTGCCACGACCACATCTATGTTGATGATGCCGGCTGCTTTGCAACGTTCCATGATGGTGGTCAGTTTGGCGCATTTGTCCGAACCCGAGCGGGTGTCGGGCACCACGGCGCAGCTGCCTTTCGATATGCCCATCACTTTGGCATAGACGTTTGACGTGGCCCAGGGCGAGCCTCCGAGATTCTTATATGCTTTCGCGCCGTCTATGGTCTGCGAGGGGCCTATCTCATAGAGCGTCTTGGTGTGGCCGCCGATGATTTGCGACTCAGGTATGTTGCGCGTGATCCAGCTGTTGAAATCGCCGTATTTGAAAGGTTCGGTCTTTGATTGGGAGAAGCCCGGAAATGTTGCGGCGTTGCACACGGCGAACGCGGCGACGCATTTCCATATAGCTACTGTAAATTTTCCCATTATAATTGTATTTTCTGCTTCTTATCTTTAATTTCGACTGCAAATATAAGTAATTAATGACAGTAATTATCCTTTTTTACTCCACGTAAGCCATTTCCCCTACAATTTTAGAAAATCTGACTATTTTTAAAGGGGAAACGACATCAGAAAAATGTCGGTTACAATCGTGTGACAAAAAAATGACAATTAAATGAAAAAAATTATAAATAAAATTTTGGATTTGAAAATAATTGTTTACTTTTGCAGCGATAAGTAACTGTTCAAAGTTATTTTGATAATGAGAATAGTTTGTATAAAATAATTTTGAACAGTTACTTAATATTCCTAAAGTCAATAAACGTCCCCCATGCGCACAGGTTTACCGGCCATCATGGACGTGTTCAAGAAACTATTTATTTATAGAGCTGATTGAAGGCTTCCGATATGGCTGAATGTCAGTATAATTCATCACTTTTACGGGTAAAAGAAAATTTTAAGTTCTATTTATATTTTTTGTAACGAAAATTAACCTAAAGTCATGTTTAATCATTGCTCGAAAAAGCTGATTTTCCCGCTTCTTGCATGTGCTGCGACTATGTCCCATGCCGAAGTGGTGACAGTAGACAATGCGAAGCAGCTGGCGGCTGACTTCTTCAGTGCAAGCAGTCTTGACAGACTGGATTCGACAGATGCCCTTGACCTGGCATACGTTTGCGGTACGGCATCCCACCCCGTTTATTATGTGTTCAATGCCCGTGAGGGTGCGGGCTACATCATCATCTCGGCTGATGACTGCACCACGCCGGTGCTCGGTTATTCACTCGAGGGGCGTTACGACGCGTCAATGATGCCTCCCGCCATGAACTGGATGATGCACGGGCTTGAAAGTGAAATCAAGGCGGCTCCGTCGCTTCAGCGGCCCGTGCCTTTGGCCGAACGCCGTAAGATGGTACGCCGTGCGGCTCAAAGCAATGAGAGAATCCTTCTCGAGACCCCGCAGTGGCGTCAGGAAGCCCCCTTCAACCGTCATATACCCGGCAATGCCCTTACAGGCTGCGTAGGCACTGCCATGGCTATGATCATGAAGTATCACGCCTACCCCGAGCATGGTACCGGAAGCTACAACGGGGTGAATTTCGATGTCGCATACGACTGGGCCAACATGCGCATGGACGCCTACCGTTCAGGATATTCCGACGCCGAGGCCGAGGCGGTATCAACCCTGATCTACCATACGGCTGCAAGTATCGGCACCCAGTTCGGCTACTCGGGTTCGAGCGCCTACGAAGTGAAAGTGCCCGCAGCCCTTGTCAACTACTTCGGCTATGACCCCGGAGTATCATATAAAAAGCGTTCGGAGACCCCCACACAGGCCGAATTCGACCGCCTGGTCGAGAACGAGATACGCCAGCACCGTCCCGTGCTGTATTGCGGTCAGGACGTTACCGCCGGCCACGCCTTCGTCGTCGACGGCTACGACCCCCTCACCGGAATGATACATGTCAACTGGGGATGGGGAGGCGCCGACGGCAACAACAACGGCGGCTGGTATGCGAGCACCGCTCTCAACCCTACCGTAAGCCAGTCACACAGCTTCAACAACCTTACCACCATTATATATAATATCAAACCGGGCAACGGTTCCAACTCGGCATGGTCGCCTCTGCATATCACTGCCGACGGGCGTCAGCCCGGCATGAGCTCCGACCTCGACGGCGACCTTGTGGCAGGGAAGGAATTTACCGTTCGCGTCGGCAACATCAAGAACCTCAGCTACGATAAATTTTCCGGAAAATTCGCCGTTGCCCTCTTTGATGCAGAAGGCACTTTCAAATGCACGCTGAGCAAGATTGACGGCATGACCCTTGCCGGCATGGCAATCTATCCGTCAGCCTCCGTGGCCTATCTCTGCCGGCTTCCCGAAGGGACGGCTGTCGCCGACGGCGACATGATAAGGATGGCCACAAGCGCCGACAACGGGCAGACATGGCTCCCGATGGCCGGCGAACTTGTCACCGTAAATGAAATTCCCGCCAAAGGCGCCGTTCCACAATACTTCTCCGTGAGCACTCCCGGCGCGATTCAGGGGGCTGCTTTCACAGGCGACAGCAAGGTGATAAAGGGCTGGAACTATACATTCCGCGTAGTCCCCTCCAATCCCGAGCGCGATGTCGTCACCGTCAAGGGCAACGGCTACCTGCTCTCCCCGGGCGCTGACTATACCTACACTATAAATAATGTGCTTGACGACATGGAGATTGCCGTCTACGTGCAGCCTGCATCAGAAGTGAAGGAGAAACGCAGCATCTGGGTAGGTCAGCCCGGCACTCTCGAGACTCTCATACAGGGCGCCGATGCCGGCACCATCAAGGACCTCACCCTATTCGGCACGATTGACGCACGCGACTTCGCTTTCATGAAAGCAAGCATGAAGCTCACCCGCCTCGACCTCTCGGGTGTAAGGATTGCAGCCAACGGTACAAACCAGGCAAATGCCATACCGCGCGATGCTTTCCGCAACCTCTGGAGCCTCAAAGAGGTGATACTCCCCTCCGGCGTCAACCGCCTGAACAACGGATGTTTCCGCTCGTGCGGTATTACCAGCATCGTAATCCCGGCGGCGGTAAATACATACGAATATAATGTATTCAACGGTGCGTCATATCTGAAAGATGTGTGGGTGCTCAATCCTACCCCCGCATTCGTAAACTGGTGCGTGTTCCGCGGCACACCCTCCGACAGGACCGTACACTGTGTCAATATGGGAGCGGCCGGAGCCTACAAACAGAACAAATACTGGAACCAGCCCGATATTGACGCCAATGTGACATTCACATGTCCCTGGCAGGACAAACAGGAATTCCCCACCGTCACCGACTGTGCATTCGCCGTGATGGAGGACAAAGACGTGAAATTCACTTGCGATACCGACCCCGGACGCTATGCCCCCGGCACCAAAATCATATTCAAGGCCGAGCATATAGCCGACGACGACAACCGCATGGACGTATATGCCAACTCCACCCTGCTTAAGCCCGATGCCGAAGGATACTATTCCACGACTCTCGCTGCCGGCACAATTATCCACTTCGACCTCGTGGAGCCTGCCGCTGTGAGCGAACTTCCCTCTCCCTGGGTGCTTACCGACGCAACAGGCAGTGTCGGCTTGCTTACCGACGCCGTCAACGTGATGCCCGGTGTGCCGTTCTCTATCCGTGTCAATGCTTTCGACGCCCCCTCCAAGGCTTTCTGGGCAGCTGTGCTCACCACTGCCGACGGTCGCATCAAGGAGTTCATTTCGCCCGTAAGCAACTGGTCGGCCGAGCCCGGCACTAACTTCAGGATGAATATATCATGCTGCGTCAAGGAAGCTACCGTGCGTGAAGGCAATCTTATCCGCCTCGTCACCTCTATCGACAAAAAGAACTGGAAACTGGTTCATGGCGTCAACGACGATGTCATAGCGGCCCTCCCGGCTCTCAACAACACCACTCCGGTCTACAACTTCACTTTCCCTGAGGGAATCGAAAAGCAGGCCAATCTTTCAGGAGTAGTGACAAGCGCCGTGCGCGGCCGTGACCTTACTTTCAAGATCACGCCGAAGTCGGCCGGAAATGTCATAACAATGCTTGTCAACGGCGTGCCGTACGTCAAAGAGGCTAAATCGGTCAGCTATTCGTTTGTGGCAAAGGAGAACATTGATTTTGACGTCAGGGTTATCTCTCCCGACCAGATGGAAGCGGTAGTATTTGACCTTCAGCCCGGCGAACGCCTCTGGGATCCGAACAACGCTACACTTAAAGAGCAGCGACGCAACGCGCTTCGCCCCAAAGTAGTGGTTAAAGGCAACATTGACTATACCGACCTCGCCCTGTTCCGTGAAATTCAGGCATGGAATACTGTCGTATCCCTTGACCTTTCCGGCGCTGTTATCGTTGCCGACAGAGCTAATGCAAAAGCATATCCGGCCAATGTATTCCCGCCCAATGCTTTCTGCCCGGGTTCTAACAAGACGGCTAATATCAAGCTGAAAGAGCTCAAATTCCCCGCATCGGTTACATCGATTGGTGCAAGCGCATTGTACAAATGCGATAAAATCAAGGAACTGGAGTTGCCCGTCAACCTTGACAATTTCGTCGGCAGCGGCTGGTGGAATTATGCCGGAGGTCTGAAGAAAGACTGCTTCCTGGGCTGCACGTCGCTTACTACCCTTTACGTTCCCTGTGTTCCGAAAAACGGCAGCATAGTACACCACATCAACACTTCGCATGGCGCTAATCAAAGTGCTGACTGTAATAATCTCGGCCTTAATGACTGCAGTAAGGTGACCGTCGTGGTCAACCCCGATTATCTTAAGGCATATACGACCCGTCATGACGGTGCCGATTCAGACGACTGGCGCAACCTGTGGGTATACAACGGTTTCAATATCGTAGGCGAATATCCCGTATATGGCGTCAACTATCAGGTCGACCGCTGCTTCGTGTCCGACAAATCTCTTGATATTAAGCAGGTCGTCTCTTTCCTCGGCAATAATATCCCGCTGGAGTCCATTGATTTCTCAGGAAAACTGTATGTAGGAGCCAAAAGCGCGGTGACGGCCAACCGTCCTGACAATGTCGATGCGTACGATGCTTCCCGTCAGGTCAAGGTATACGATAACGGCAAGCTGCTCGGCGATGACAAAATAGCCGACGACGGTTCTATCTCCATCACTTATTACAACCCCAACAAGCACGCCGACAAGAGCGGTGACCATGACATCGAGGTTGTCTATCTCTATGATGTGACCTTCAACTGCGTTTCCGGCAACATTAAGATTGCCCCTGAAGTCCGCAACAATGAATCGCTCGGAGATGCCGCGACCGAGTTCGAATATCTGAATTACTACAATGCGGCCGCTCCGGTGCTTCAGGGCGTAAGAGAAGACTCTCAGGTCCGCTTTAAGGTTTCGGTCGAGAGTGTTGACGAGTCACGAGTCAGACCGATGGTCAAAGTCGGTGAAAGCGTCGTATCGGCCGACGATGAAGGCTACTATACAGTCGATGTGAATGATACCGACGTTACCGTCAATGTATTTACCGTGCCTGTCAACGGAGCCGAACTTTCGCCGGCTGAGGTTGAGGTCATCGACCCCGAAGAAGCAGTTGATGTGACGCATATCGCACTTTCCGGCGGTATCGCTCCCGAAAAAGTAAAAGAAATTGTCGACAAACTTCCCGCTCTTCAGGAACTTGACCTGTCTGAGCTTTCCGAAGCTCTTCCCGAAGGCGCTATGGCCGGCAAAGAGACTCTTGTCACTGTGATACTTCCCGGTGCCTCAGTTATCGAGGCAAACACATTCGAAGGATGTACCAACCTGACTAATGTGGTAGTGCCCGAGTGTGTCAACGTTATCGGTGCCGACGCATTCAAAAACTGCCGTTCGCTCAAAAATCTGAGCTTCTCGGGAATTACCGGTATAGGCGCCAATGCTTTCAACGGCTGCGACCGCCTTACGGGCATCATATTCACGGCCGACCGTCCCGACGCGGCTCCCGCACGTGTGCGTCGTGCCGCCGGTGCTGTCAATATTGACGGTTATGAGGACGATGCGTTTGCCGGACTCAATCCCAACTGTTTCGTATATCTCGACGAGGGAGTGGCTGCCCCCGATATCGCCAATGTCAACTACATACAGGTCCGTCAGGATGCTTCTTCCGAGTCTGGCCGCGTATATGAGGCCTTGGGCAATATCGTAATCAGTCCCGAAAATGATTTCCAGGTAGTCAATGCCTTCAGTATTACCGAAGGCAACACCATCTCGATGGAGATGCCGCTCAACACCACTGACAGCGGCGACAACGGCTGGAAACCGCTTGTACTTCCGTTCACGCCCGCTATGGTGACCGACGTTCAGGGCAATGAGATGACGCAGTATACGCGCAAAGCTGTCAGCAACCCCAATGGCTTGTACATGACCGCATCTTTCGATGCCAAAGGCAACCTCGGCCTGACCGACGGTATAAAGGCAAACACTCCTTATCTTGCCGCGCTTTTCAAAAATGAAGGAAATGCTTCAGTGCGTTTTGTGGCCGGAGCGTGCGAAGTGCCGCAGACTCCCGACGAGATAAGTGCCGAGGGCGCGGAATATACCCTCGGGGCCACCTTCTCGGGTCGCGATGTCGAAGCTGCCGGTACCTACCTCCTCCGCGAGGACGGAAGTGCCTTTGACGAAGCCGTCGCTCAGATTGAACCCCTCGCCGAAAGCGATGCCGATGGTATGGTTGCTGCGGTTGCCCTGTCACCGTTCACCGTATATGCCGTATCCGGTTCCGGAGTCTCCAATATCCCCGTCGATGTAGATGTCACCGAATTGAAGCCGACAGGTATAACCGCTCCCGAGCAGCCGCAGCCTTTGGTGATTTCACGCGATGGTGATTCTCTCGTGATATGCTCGGATTGCGACACCGCGGTCGACCTGTTCAATGTCGCCGGAATGCATGTTAGGACATTGCAGCTTGTCAAGGGACGCAATGTGGTAGACGGCATACTTCCCGGTGTATATATCCTCGGTGGCAAAAAGGTCGTGCTGTAATTCTTCGCCGGTCAATACAAAAATAAAGTGGACGTACAATCGGTACGTCCACTTTATTTTTGTATTGACCGGAATTATATTCCGTGGTATGTGGCCATTTCAGGCAGTCCTGATTTTTTGAACAGTATTACCATATTACTACCTGCTCGGAAGCGGGACGGAACATCGGGTCGCCCTCCTTGATTGAGAATGCCTCGAAGAAGGGGGTGATGTTGCGCAGTGTCACGTTCACGCGGTTTTTGCCGAGCGAGTGCACGTCGACGGTAGTGAGCTGGCGTATTGTTTCGGGGCGGATATTGTTGGCCCATACGTTGGCATAGTTCATGTAGAATACCTGCATCGGGTCGAAACCGTCGATTTTGGCTTCTTCCGAAGTGATGTCGACACCTTTTGCTTTCTGTGAGTCGAGGAATGCCGTGCGGGCGATGCGCAGACCGCCCTGGTCGGCTATATTCTCGCCGAGGGTATATTCGCCGTTGGCGTTGAGGCCGGGGAGCACTTCGACAGCGCTGAACTGGTCTACGAGACCCTTCGTCAGGGCAGTGAATGCTTCGGTATCCTCGGGAGTCCACCAGTCGACCATGTTGCCGGCAGCGTCGAAGTTGCGGCCCTGGTCATCGAATCCGTGGGTCATCTCGTGGCCGATTACCACGCCGATTGCGCCGTAGTTCTCGGCATCGGAAGCCTCGGGGTCGAAATAGGGAGCCTGGAGGATTGCTGCGGGGAACACGATTTCATTGGCCATCGGGTTGTAGTAGGCGTTGACGGTCTGGGGTGTCATGCCCCATTCGGTCTTGTCGACCGGTTTGCCCCATTTCGAGTATGTCTCGTTCTGGTGCCACATGCCTACGTTGTGCATGTTCTCGTAGAACGACAGGGCCGGGTCGACGGTGAGTTCGGTATAGTCTTTCCACTTGTCGGGATAGCCGATTTTCACGGTGAAGGCGTTCAGCTTCTTGATGGCGTTGAGCTTGGTGTCGTCGCTCATCCAGGGGAGGTTGATGATGTGTTTGCCAAGTGCGCGGCGCAGGTTCTCGACGAGGCCGAGCATATATTCCTTTGACGATTCGGGGAAATATTTTTCTACGTAGAGCTGGCCGATAGCCTCGCCCATGCTGCCTTCGACGGCGCCGAGGGCGCGTTTCCATCGCGGACGCTGTGTCTGGGCGCCGGAGAGCACTTTGCTGAATTCAAACGCTGCGTCGGTGAAGTCGTCGGAGAGCGAACCTGCCGCCTGGCGCACGTAGTTCCACAGGTAATAGTCTTTCTTCTCGCGGTCGGTGAGCGACGCCATCAGGTTGTCGGCCTGCTTTACGGTGTTGATTTCGGTCACGATAACCGATTCGGGCATGATGCCGTTCATCGTCTCGGGGAAGAAACGGCTCCAGTTGATTGAGGGATACATCTCCTTGAGCTGTGCGAACGTGCGGGGATTGTACATTGCGGGGATGTTGCGGCTCTCCTCGCGGGTCCAGGTGGAGTCGGCGAGAGCTGTCTCGATTTTCATCACGTTCTTCACGATGCGGCGGGCATCCTTTTTGGAATATCCGGCGAGTGTCATCTCTTTCTCGATGAGCTTCTTGTAGGCCTCACGTATCTTTACGTTCTCTTTGTCGTCGCTCAGATAGTAGTCGCGGTCGCCGAGAGTGGTGCCGCCACCGCCTATATACATGGCGTAGACATTGGAGTTGGCGAGGTCGGGCTGTATGCCGGCCGAGAAGAAGGGGCTTGCATAGTTGCCGTGCATCCAGAGGAAGATGTCTTCCATATCTTCGGGTTTGGCGTTTTCTATGCGGCTGAGGTCGGCTTTGATGGGTGCGGCTCCCTCGGCGTTACGGCGCACGGAGTCCATGGCCTGCTGGTAGATGGTCGATACCTTGAATGCCACCGTGCCCGGTTCGGGGTTGGCGGCTGCGAGTCCGGTCACTATCTCTTTCACGTGGTCGCGTGCCTGCTCGGCGAGCTTGTCGAACTGGCCGTAGCGCGAATACTCGGGGGTGAGGGGATTGGCGTCCATCCATCCCTTGTTGACGTGGGTGTAGAAGTCGTCGCCGGCCTTGACATTATTGTCGATGTAGCCGGCATTGAGGCTTTTGAGATGCTCTTCGGCCGACATTCCTGAAATGCCGCCCATTGTGAGAGCACAAGCCAGTGCTAATTTGATTGATTTCATAAAAAACAGATATATTTATGTAGTTTACTTTTTTGTAGGATGTCGCTTTTCGGGAGATTCCTGCTTTTCCCGCAGGTGATGAAAAGGAAACGGCGCGGAGTATGTATCCTGTTGTTATACGCGCAAGGTGCCTGTTTGTTACGCGGCGCCCGGGAGATTTTTTATGTCATACGCAGTACGATGACGCCCGTGGAGTCAAACCGCGGCAGTGCGCTGACCTGCACCGGTGCATTGCGCGAGGCGATGCTTTCCGTGCCGTCGCCCGGTTCGATGCCGATGCCGCGCAGGGCGCTGCATACGGTCGACAGAGCAGTCTCGGGGGTATTGTTGTCGTGGGAGAGATGGCAGAGGAATATGTTGCGGAGCGCCGGCGTGTAGATGTCTTTCAGGTAAGCGGCCGTTGCCGCGTTGTCCATGTGACCTCTTTCGGCCATGATGCGGGCTTTGAGATATTCGGGATAGCGTCCGTTGAGCAGCATTGTCAGGTCATAGTTGGCTTCTATCATCAGGTGGTTGGCCTGGCGTATGTAGTAGTCGGCGCGTTCGGTCACGGTGCCCATGTCGGTGGCGACGACAAATTTATGTTCGCCTGCCGAGATGAAAAATCCCACATTGTCAGTCCCGTCGTGCGACACATCGAACGGTGTTATTACGAAGTCCGACAGATGGAACGGAAACTCCTTGAATATCGGCTGGTGATAGTCCCTGATGCGCCGTGATATGTTGTGCCGGCGCAGCATGCCGTTGAGGGTGGCCGGAGTGCAGTAGATGCGCAGGTGGCGGTTGCGGCGCACGAGTGTGTAGGCGTATCTGACGTGGTCGCCGTGGTCGTGTGTGAGTATGATGCCGCCGATAGTGCGTATGTCTATGCAGTTGCGTTCCAGTTCCTGATATACCTTAGTCGGGTCGATGCCGGCGTCGATGAGTATGCCGAAACGGTCGTTGCCGAGATATGAGCAGTTGCCCGAACTGCCGCTGCCGAATGATATGAACCGCAATGTGGCCACCGGTCGGGTCGATGTGAGCGGCTCGATGCTGTCGGGAAGCGATGCCGCGAGTGCCTCCGCTTCGCCTCCGCTCATACCGCGTTCGGCGGTTTTACGCGGACGGCCGGGGCTGCCCCCCTGTTTTCTGACGGGTTCGGGCGACGCGTCGGCGCCCTCCTGCAGGAGCATCTCGTCGAAGAGCCCCGGGAGGTAACGGGTGTCGAATGATATTTTTTTGCGTCGGGCCATCAGCTCAGGTGTGTCGGTTTAAGTGAATATCTCGGTCGGTCGGAAATTTGTGTGGCAGGCTATTTGTAAAGCAGGAAAATAGCCGGTATCTTGTCGTAGTCGCGGGGCTGCCGCCGCCATTGCGCGAGCGTCAGGGTGGTGATGCGCTGCTCGCTTCCGGTCAGGTCGGTGGCCACGCACAGGCGCGTCGACGGGGGGAGAGCTGCAATGATGTCGTCAATCAGCCTGTTGTTGCGGTAGGGAGTCTCGATGAATATCTGCGTGCGGTTGTTGCGCATTATGTCGGCGTGCATCTGCTTGAGTGCCGCCGTGCGTTCGCTTCCGTGAATAGGCAGGTAGCCGAGAAACGTGAAGCTCTGTCCGTTGAATCCCGAGCCCATAAGCGACAGCAGTATGCTCGAAGGCCCCACGAGGGGCATCACGCGGTATCCGCGCCTGTGGGCTTCGGCCACTGCGAGCGCGCCGGGGTCGGCCACGGCGGGGCACCCCGCTTCCGAGATTATGCCCATGTCGAGCCCCTGCTCCATAGGCTCTAACATCGCGGGCACCGTCGCGGGGTCGGTGTTGACATCAAGCACCGAGAATGTCAGTTCGTCGATATTGATGTCGCGGTTGCATTTCTTCAGGAAACGACGCGCGGTGCGCACATTCTCCACAATGAAATGCTTCACCCCGGTTATCAGTCCGATATTTACCGGGGGGAGTACGTCGCCTACCGGAGCCTCGCTCAGGTTGGACGGGAAAAGATACAGGGCCGGACGCTTATTTCCCATTGGCGTCCTCCCATTTGAATATCACGATGCCGGCGCGCGGTTCGGTGTCGTCGGAGGCGCGGCGGAATACACACTTCTCGGCGGCTTTCTTGCACGCTTCGATTGTGGCGTTGTTCTTGCCGGCGTTGCCGACGCAGTGTCCTTTCGTGGCCGAACCGGGACGCACCTTGCCTCCCGCCACTACCACTACGTTGATGCGTATCACGCCGAGTTCGGTGCTCCGCGGTGTCTTGTCGACGGGAACGGAGTAGGTGAGCGGTTCGTTGCCGCCGGGGCCGTTGTTGTTCTTGCTGCCGTCGGCTTTAGGGTCGGTCTTGCCGCCGGTGCCTTTGTCGGCGCCCGAGAACCGGTTGGCCATCTTGTTCTCGATGTTTTTCTTCGATTTCTGCTGGCGTGCGGCTTCCATGCGTGCGGCGTCGTCGGGCTTGGACGTGCCTTCGTTGACCTTTTTCTGCTGTACGGGCGACGGCTTCTCGCTCGATGTCAGATTGGCATGGTGCCCCTGCGTGTCGCCGCTGTTGTCGAGGTCGTATGACGTCTGGGTGTCGGCGTCGGAATCGATGTCCGAGGGGCCGGGGCTGTCGGTGTCGGCCTGCTCCTCCCAGATGTCGTCGGCCGACGAGGAGTAGGTGCTGACAAAGCTTTCCGGGTCTTCGATGTCCTCGGCTATGAGTTCAAACTCCTTTACCGGCGGCCATTGTTTCCCTTTGCTGACATTGACGTTCAGATGCCATGACACGAGCATCACAATAACTAATATTGCGACGGCCGCGGTCACGATGCCTGATATTATTTTGGGTCGTTTGTCCATTTATCTGTTCCGGGGTGTATTGTCGGTGGGTTTGTCGGTAGCGCGTAAGGGTTTTGTCGCGAGTACGATTGTTACATCGGCGTCGGCGCCTACGTTGAGTATCTTGACTATCTCGCCGTATTCGGCCTTCTCGTCGGCATAGAGCGCCACTGTGGTTTCTTCGGGCGACTGCTCTTTGGCGAGCATCAGCCATGTCTTGAGTTCGTCGGGCTGCATGGGCTGTCGCTCGGCGTCGCCCATGGCGGTTGATATGTTGCCCTCGGCGTCAAGCGAGATGCGTATGGTCGGCTTTTTGGTGGTCTGCTGCGATGACTGCGGCAGGTTCACTTCGAGCGCTGTCGGGAATATATAGGTCGATGTGACCATGAAGAAGATGAGCAGCAGGAATATGACATCGGTCATAGATGCCATCGAGAATGCCGCCATCATGTTGTGTTGTCGCTTTAGAGCCATGACCTGACGGATTTTATGCGGGTTCGTTGAGAAGGTCCATGAACTCCATCGTCTTGCCCTCGAGCGAGGTCATGACGTTGTTGATTTTCGCCACGAGGATATTGTAGGCGAAGAGTGCCACGATACCTACGATCAGACCGGCGATTGTGGTGACGAGCGCGGTGTAGATACCGCCCGAGAATGTGGCGATGTCGGCGCTCGAACCCTGGGCCGAGATGTTGTAGAATGCCTGTACCATACCGATTACGGTGCCGAGGAAGCCGAGCATCGGGGCGCCCGAGGCTGTAGTGGCGAGCCATGGCAGCCCTTTCGAGAGTTTTGAAATCTCGATATTGCCTGTGTTCTCGATGGCTACGAGCACATCGCTCATGGGGCGGCCTATGCGCGATATGCCTTTGCCGATGAGGCGGGCGTAGGGCGTGCCTGTGTTCTTGCAGAGGTTGAGGGCGCTTTCTATCTCACCTTCATGGATATAATCCTTTATGCGGCGCATGAACGAATCGTCCTGGCGGTTGGCCGATCGGATTACTATCCATCGCTCTATGAAGAAATATATGCTGAAAAGGAGCAGCACGCCTATCGGTATCATAAGTATGCCTCCCTGCATGCAGAGGTCCCAGAATGAGAGTGATGCCACAGATGCGGCATTGGCTGTCGCATCGGCTGCCGTAGTGGCCGTGTCGGCCAGCGACGCTGTGGTGTCGGATGCGGCTGAAGTGAGGGTGTCAACGTATTCGTTGCCGGCTGAGGGAATGGTAAGTGTAAGCATTATCGGTAGTTGGTTCGTGATTTATGGTTTGACTGATTGATTTATCGGAGAGGAGATTGGAGTCGGAGTTCTCTGAGCACTCTGAGAACTCCGAGAACTCGGGCTGCCTGTCATTTCGCCAGGCAGTCCTTGTAGCTGCGTATGGTCTCGGCCAGACCCATGTACAGGGCGTCGCATATCAGTGCGTGGCCTATCGACACTTCGTTGAGGAACGGTACCGACTGCGCGAAGTAGCGTAGATTCTGAAGGCTCAGGTCATGGCCGGCATTGACTCCGAGTCCCGCCTTGTGGGCCGCGCGCGATGCTTCGACAAACGGAGCCACGGCCTTGTCGGGGTGGGAGAAGAAACCGTCGGCGTATGGCTTTGTGTACAGCTCCACGCGGTCGGTGCCTGTCTTGGCTGCAAGCATTATGTTGTCGATGTCGGTCGAAACGAAAATCGACGAGCGTATCTCGGCTTCGTGGAGGGCGTTGACTATCGAGGTGAGGAAGTCGAAGTGCTCCCCGACGTTCCACCCGGCCGACGATGTGAGGGCGTCGGGCGCGTCGGGCACGAGTGTCACCTGCGCCGGTTTCACTTTGAGCACCAGATCCATGAATTCGGGGGAGGGGTAGCCCTCGATATTGAATTCCGACTTCAGCGCCGGGCGCAGCTGGTATACGTCGGCGCGTTTTATATGGCGCTCGTCGGGGCGCGGATGCACGGTGATGCCGTCGGCGCCGAAGCGCTCGCAGTCAAGCGCTACCTTGAGCAGGTCGGGATTGTTTTCACCGCGCGCGTTGCGCAGCGTGGCTATTTTGTTGATATTGACACTCAGACTGGTTGTCATGGCTATCTAACTTAAAAATAAATAAAAATTATCTACAATTACGAAATATTATCACGCATTAGCGATTTTATTCGTAAATTTGTAAAGTGAAATTTGATTACAAATTTAGTCAGAATAGGCTATAATACAAAATATATCGTTTAAATTTTAACCTTTCTTGGCAATTGGATTTGGATAAAGACATACTTTTCCCTCGGTCGCCCGACGCGTCGTCGCTTATGGTGGCTTGCCGCCCGCAGGACTATTCGGCGTCGGTGATAGCCCGGGCGGTCGAAGACTGCGGCGCGCATGTCATCAACCTCAATGTCCTTGCCTCCCATACATCGCACGGCGATGTGCAGGTGGCGCTGAGGATTGACCGGCGCAATCCGGTGCCGGCGGCGCGTTCGTTGCGCCGGTTCGGCTATGAGGTGGTTGAAATCGATGCACCCGAAGCCGACGACCCGTATGCCGAGCAGGCACGCAGCCGTGCCAACGAGTTGCTCCGCTATCTCGAAATCTGACCGTCGCAGGCAGTAGAATTATGTATAACCATCGCGCGGCATTGTGCCGCCATAATGATATAAACTCTTAAAAACCACGGAAAATGAAGGTCGCACTCTATGGTAGCCGGCATCAGGACGCCCACGTCGGCGATATCGCGAAACTGGTAGTCCGTCTTATTGAAAACGGCGACGCAATGGTGATACACCGCAAGCTGTATGATTATCTTGTGTCGAACATCGGCGAGAATTTCGCGCGCGCCACGGCTTCCGTGACAGTGACGTCAGATGCCGGTTTTGCGGCCGACGTGGCTCTCAGCATCGGGGGCGACGGCACCTTTCTGCGCACGGCGCAATGGGTAGCCGATTCCGAGATACCGATTATCGGTGTCAACACGGGCCGTCTCGGATTTCTCGCACCGTTCACCATCGAGGAGGCTGCCGAGGCCGTAATCGACCGCCGTCTCGTCAACTACGAAATCGAATGCCGCTCGCTGCTGCGCGTCGACCTGATAGGTGGCTCGCTTGATACGTGGCCTTACGCCATCAACGAAGTGGCCGTGCTCAAGAAGGACACCGCGTCGATGATTACGATTGACGCGCGTATAGACCGCGCACCGCTCGCCGACTATCTTTGCGACGGACTGATTGTGTCGACACCTACCGGCTCCACGGGCTATAACCTGTCGGTGGGCGGTCCGATTGTGCAGCCGCGTTCGCCGAGCTTCATCCTCTCGCCGGTGGCCGCTCATTCGCTTACGATGCGTCCGCTGGTGGTCGACGACTCGTCGCTGCTCGTGCTTAAGGTGTCGTCGCGCACGCCATCATTCAGGATAAGCCTCGACGGACGTTCGGTCAATCTGCCGTGCGGCACCGACATCTATCTGTCGCGTGCCCCGTTCGTAGTCAAGACAGTATGCCGTCCGGGACACAATTTCTTCGATACCCTGCGCCGCAAACTGCTATGGGGCGCTTCGGCCATCGACTGATTAGAATATATTGGGGATAAACAGTGCAAAAAATATTGACTCATAAAGAATTGGGCGACGTGCTGGTGAAATTCAAACCCAACGCGCGCCGTTTTATTGCCCGGTGGGCTACGGACCATGTCGACCTCACGGCGCCTGCCGTGGCTTCGGTGGCCGATACGCTCGCCGCGCTCGACCGTCTTGCTCCCCGTCTGCTCGCATGCCGGGTTCCCGATGTCGTGCGGTTTCATGACGGTCAGGAGATAAGGCTCGACGGACTTGTCATCGCTATAGTCAGGCAGGATTTCCAGCGTGACAATATCTTCGTGTCGCAGCGTGATCCGGAGTATGCCACGGTGTCGGTAGGCGCGTCGTTCGATTTAGGGGAGGCTTCGACCACGCAGTTCATATCCAAGGCATTAAAGACTATAGCCCGCAAAAATGCATCAAACATACTCCTGCCACGTGCGCGTGAGCTTGCGGCGCTCCACGGCTGCCGTCCGTCGGGTTGGCAGATTTCGTCAGGCAGCCGCATCCTGGGTCAATGCAACGGGGCCGGCATTATTAAACTGTCATACATGAATCTTTTCCTCACATCCGAGCTGCGTGACTATATCATCTGTCATGAACTCGCGCATCTGTCGGAACTCAACCATAGTCCTCGATTCCATCAGGTGTGCGACAGCTATCTCGGCGGCCGCGAGAAAGAACTGATAGCAAAACTCAAATCCTTCCACTGGCCCCTCCTCCGGAAATAACGTGAGTGCATAACTCTATTTATTTTTTCAACATAAATAACGGAGAGCCGAAGGCTCGGTGGTGTCACTATCCCCGTCCGACGCGTAGCGGAGGGCGGGGCGACCGGTAACATATAAAATGAGCCCGTGGAACGGGCGAATGTGTGTAGAATGTTACATTTGAAGCTAATACACACTCGCCCTCTCCGTGGGCTCGCGCCGCTTGCTGATTTTTACCCCGCCCTCCGCTACGCGTCGGACGGGGATAGTGACATAATCGAGCCTTCGGCTCTCCGCTATTGAACTGAATTGCGCTTATTATGTTCATTGACTGACTTTGCGTTTGCCGGCAGATTCTATGGTGCTGCATTATAATGACTGGGATTTTAAAAATTATATATATAAAATCAAGATATACAACTTTTTTTGTACATTTGCGGTTGATTATAAGGAGAAACGCAGTGCCGTTTCCCCTATGTTGTGTATATAATAGCGTAATATAGAGCCTGTTATGATTAAAAACCTCGTTATAGTAGAGTCTCCCGCAAAGGCAAAGACGATAGAGAAATTCCTCGGTCCCGACTATAAAGTGATGTCGAGCTACGGTCATATACGTGACCTGAAGAAAAAAAATTTCAGTATTGATGTCGATAACAATTTTGCGCCGCTCTACGAGATACCGTCCGACAAATCGCAGCTTGTCGCCGAGCTTAAGAAAGCAGCCTCGCAGGCCGAGACCGTGTGGCTCGCTTCCGATGAGGACCGCGAGGGGGAGGCCATAGCATGGCATCTTTTCGAGGTGCTGAAACTCGATCCGGCCAAGACGCGCCGCATCGTTTTCCACGAAATAACCAAAAACGCCATACTCAATGCTATCGACAATCCGCGCGGCATCGACATAAATCTTGTCGACGCCCAGCAGGCGCGCCGCGTGCTCGACCGAATAGTCGGTTTCGAGCTGTCGCCGGTGCTCTGGAAGAAAATCAAGCCGGCACTGTCGGCCGGACGCGTGCAGTCGGTGGCCGTGCGACTTATAGTGGAACGTGAAAACGAGATAAAGAATTTTGTACCGGAGCAGTATGTGCGTCTGACGGCTGATTTTCAGGCCGGCGACAAGCATCTGCGCACCGAGTTTTCCCACCGTCTGCCCGACCTTGAAGTTGCCGGGAAGTTCCTCGACGTATGCGCCGGTTCCGAATTTGCCGTAGGCGACATAGCAGTCAAGCCGCTCAAGAAATCGCCCGCTCCGCCTTTCACTACCTCCACGCTCCAGCAGGAGGCAGCGCGCAAACTCGGTTTCACCGTGTCGCAGACCATGATGATAGCGCAGCGTCTCTACGAGGCCGGACATATCACCTACATGCGTACCGACTCGGTCAACCTGTCGTCGCTCGCCATCAATACCATCTCGAAGGAGATCACCGAGAACATAGGCCCGGAGTATCTCAACGTGCGTCATTACCACACGTCGTCAAAAGGCGCGCAGGAGGCGCACGAGGCCATCCGTCCCACATACATCGACCGCCACACAATCGAAGGCACATCCCAGGAAAAACGCCTCTACGGGCTTATCTGGAAACGTACCATCGCGTCGCAGATGGCCGACGCCCTCATCGAAAAGACCACAATCGACATCGACTGCCGTCCCGGCAAAGGCGCAGCGGGCAATCTTCCTGTCGACGGCCGCTTTGTGGCCACCGGCGAGGTAATCAAGTTTGACGGCTTCCTCAAGGTCTATCTCGAAGGACGCGACGACGAGGAGGCTGACTCCGAGCAGTCGACGCTTCCGGCAGTGGGTACTGGCGAGATACTCGCACTCAACGAGATGACGGCGGCGCAGCGTTTCACGTCGCAGCCGCTTCGCTACACCGAGGCCTCACTCGTAAAGAAAATGGAGGAACTGGGCATAGGCCGTCCGTCGACCTACGCTCCGACCATATCGACCATACAGCAGCGCGAATATGTGGAACGCGGCGACCGTCCCGGCACACAGCGCGAAGTGTCGGTGCTCACACTTCGCGGCGGCAAAATCTCGCGGCGCACTGTCACCGAGACAGCCGGCGCCGAGAAAGGCAAACTCATACCGACCGATATAGGCGTGGTGGTCAATGACTTCCTCACCGAGTATTTCCCCGATATTCTCGATTATAATTTCACCGCAAGAATAGAGCAGAAGTTCGACGACATCGCCGAAGGACAGCTCGTATGGAACGACGAAATAGCCCATTTCTACAAGGATTTCCATCCGGTGGTCGACAACGCCATGTCGATGCGTCTGGAGCACAAGGTCGGCGAGCGTGTGCTCGGTGTCGACCCCGTGTCGGGCAAACCCGTGAGCGTCAAGATAGGCCGTTTCGGTCCGCTCGTGCAGGTGGGAGAGGGTGATAAGGACGAAAAGCCCCGCTTCGCCTCCCTCCTAAAAGGGCAGTCGGTGCAGACCATTACACTCGAGGACGCTCTGAAACTCTTTGAGTTCCCGCGTCTTATCGGCGAGTATGACGGCGCGGACGTTACGGTGGCCATAGGCCGTTTCGGTCCCTATATCAAGCATGCCGGCTCGTTCACCTCCATCCCCAAGGATATTGCTCCCGAGGAGATTACCATCGATCAGGCGATAGAGCTTATCAATGAAAAGCGTTCCGAAGCGCAGAAACGCATTGTACGCACATTCGACGAGGACCCCGACGTGCAGATACTCAACGGACGCTACGGCATATACATCGCCTGCAACAAAAACAACTACAAGATACCCAAGACTGTGGCCGACCCCGCCGCCCTCACTCTCGAGGAGTGCCGGGAAATCATAGCCGCGCAGGATGCCGCTCCGAAGAAGGCTCCGCGACGTGCCGCACGTAAGAAATAATCAACTCAGAATGAAGCCGCTTAAAGCAAAACCGGGTGCGGAGCGCCGCCGTTTCTCGCCCGATGTGATAGAAACATATACTCCCGCCGGGGAGACCCGCCTGCTCGATTTCCTCTTTGCCTCGATGCCACAGCGCAAACGCACCAACGTCAAGGAGTTGCTGCGTCACAATCAGGTGAAGGTCAACGACGAGGTAATCACGCAGTTCGACGCGCCGCTTACGGCCGCCGACACCGTCTATGTCAACCTTACCCGTGAGTTCCCGCGGTTCTACAACCGCCGCCTTAAAATTGTATATGAGGATGACGACATCATCGTAGTCAATAAAGGATACGGTCTGCTGTCGATGGGCAATGACAAGGTAAAGGACGGCACGGCATACTCCATACTCAAGGAGTATGTCAAATGGGTCGACCCGCGCCAGAAGATATTCATCGTGCACCGTCTCGACCGCGACACCTCGGGGCTGATGATGTTTGCCAAAAACGTTCAGGCCAAGGAGGCGATGCAGCACAACTGGAACAATATGGTGCTCAACCGCACATACGTGGCTGTGGTCGAGGGAAATGTCGAGAACGACGAGGGCACCATACGCACATATCTCGCCGAAAACTCGAAATATGAGGTCTACGTCACCGAAAATCCGGAGGAAGGACAGCTTGCCGTGACGCGCTACAAGGTGCTGCGCCGCAAGAACGGATACTCCCTGCTGGAACTCGAACTCGACACCGGCCGCAAGAACCAGATACGCGTGCATACGAAGCATATAGGCCATCCCATAGCCGGCGACCGCCGCTACGGCGCCAAGTCGAGTCCGATACACCGCCTCGCCCTTCACGCCCGCACACTCCGCTTCGCCCATCCCGCCACCCGCCGCGAGATGGACTTCTCGACCCCGATACCCGCATCCTTCCTCAAGATGGTCAACTGAGCCGATAATCGTCACCGCGGTTACAAACCGCGGCTACTACATCGCTGATTGTCGGCTGTTGCAGCTTAGTAGCCGCGGTTTGTAACCGCGGAAAACAGGATTTCGCCATACTCATTTTGCCTGCTGACGGCAAATATCTTGATATATTTTATGCGGACGCGATTAATCGCGTCCCTACAAAAAAACAAACAAAAACTTAAACCAATGAAGACATTACACATCCTTGCCGCAGCCGCGATAGCAGTAACCGTGGCGTCATGCTCGGGTAAACCGGAGCTTAGTTACATGCCGGCAAAAGCCGAGGGCGATTCCAACTGGGGTCTTGTCGATGCTGACGGCGAATTTCTTTTTACCGACGAGTTCTCAGACCGTCCGTCGCCCGTAGTCAACGGATATTTCTTCGTAGAGGAGGGCAACGGATACACCGTATATAAGGCTGAAAAAAATCCGAAGCAGGTCGGCGACCTTTCCGGCCTCAAAGGATGCGGATTTTATAACGACGGACTGATGCCGGTGGTGCACAAAGGGGAGCATATCTCATTTGTCGACGGCAGTGGCAAAACGAAATTCACCCTCGAAAGTGTCGACTCCGTCAGTGTCAGTGCCGCAATGAACATGTTTGTCAACGGTCGCTGCGCTATCCGTACTTCCGATGAAAAATGGGGCGCTATCGATACCGACGGCAATGTGGTGGTGAAACCTAAATATGAGAATCCGGTCCTGTTTGTGGAAGACATTGCGCTCGTAAAGGATGCACAGTCCGGCGAGAGCTACATCATCGACAGGGACGGTAATACCAAGGCATCCGTGTCAGGCAACATCAGTTCGGGCGGCGTCTTTATCGACGGCTATACAATTGTACAGATAGAAGGTCCCGATAGTGGGGAGGAAAGCCGTATGGCTATTGTCAAGGGAGATGGTGAACTGACAAAACTGCCGTCGGCTGTAAAATACGTCAAGACATGGAACAGCAAATATATCGTATTCGAGAGCAGTGACTACGAATACGGTATACTGAGCGTTGACGGCGACATCAAAGTCAGGGCAAAATACGATAATATCGAACTGCTTGCCAACGGTAAGTTTATCGGCAACCGCGACGGCAAATACATGTATGTAAGCCCCGACGGCGATACCGAGAAACTGCCGGGCGAGGTCGGAGCCGCCGTGGGGTTCCCGTATCAGTTCAGCAAAGTCTTTGATTTCAAATTTGAACTTGTCTCGGAAGACGATGACGATGATGAATTGCAGCTCCGTACATATAATGGAAAGAAGGTAGGCAAGGAAATGGACCGGTATAAGGGACGCATTGAACTGGACAATATTTACTCCGATTACTTCGATTATGCCGATGTGACACGGAAGTTCATGGATATGTTTGACGCCGACGGTCTGAAGGGCTATCCTTTCGACTCGACAATGAAACTATATGCCGATACCACGGCGCATTCGGTGGATTGGTACCGGGGCGACACTTCCATGAGCGTATCGGTAGCGAGCGGCAATCCATATTTCTATGTGTCATCGGCGACATTGTATTCCGACCGGACTATCGTATATGACGCTACTCCCTACGCGAGCTATTATACATGGGAGTTCAATCCTGCATCACGTGTCACTGCAATCACGCTTACTCTCTCGTTCAACGGCAACAATTATCGCAATGACCTTCCCGGATATTTCGCCGAGGCGTTGCGCGACAGGTTCGGTATAACGGTGCCGGAGTCAAGCTATGGCGACAATTATGTATCCTCCAACGGGTATGATGCCATAACGGTACACCTTTCCAGCTGGAAACCGGTTCCTCTCGTGTCAGAGGAAGTCGTGGCACCCGCCGACACTACTGCCATTGTTTTCGCAGACAGTGTTAAATAGCAAACTATAACCGCCCGATTATGACCGAACGTCTGCGAATATGGATTATGGCTGCGGTGGTGGCGATAACATTTTTTGTCAACAACCGCACGCTGCAACCCGACATCATGGAGTCGCGCAATCTTGTGACCGCGCGCGAAATGGTCGAGACGGGCGAGTGGCTCGTGCCGACCATGAACGGCGAGCTGCGTCTCGAGAAACCGCCGTTGCCCACATGGGTATCGGCTGTGGTCGAGAGTGTAAGCCCTGACGACATAGCCGCGCAGCGTGCCGTGGCATCGCTGTTCGGCGTAATGCTCGTGGTGTTCTTCTATCTCCTTTGCCGCGACGTGTTCAGGGTCGATCCTGTAATAGCCGTAATCCTGCTGTGCAGCTGCTATCAGTTCATGCTGATGGCGCGTACCGTATCGTGGGATATATATACCCATGCGTTCATGCTCGGAGGCATCTATTTCCTTGTAATGGCTGTTAATGGCCGCGGACGCCAGTGGTGGCGGTTCTGCCTCGCCGGTCTGTTTGCCGGTCTGTCGGTCATGAGCAAGGGGCCGGTGTCGCTTTTCGCGCTGTTCCTGCCATTCCTGCTTGCGTGGGGCATTTTCGGCCGTCCGTCGATGCGCGGCAAGTGGCTCCCTGTCGGCGTCATGGTGCTTGTCACCATAGTCGTGGGATGCTGGTGGTATGCCTATATACATATATTCCATGCCGATGAGTGGCAGGCCGTCATGGCCAAGGAGACAGGGTCGTGGCTCAACCGCAACGTGCGGCCGTGGCACTACTACTGGAAATTCTTCCTTGAGGCCGGAGTGTGGGCGCTGCTTCTCGTCACTTCGATAATAATGGTGCTCCGCCGCGGATTTCGTGGCGACAGGAGCCGTCTGGTGCCGGTGATATGGATGCTGTTCTGCCTCGTTCTGCTGTCATGCATGCCGGAGAAAAAGACGCGCTATCTTCTGCCGCTGCTCATACCGGCGGCTGTTGTCATGGCGCAGGCCGTGGGGATATGGTGTGCGTCGTTCTCGTCGCGCGGAAGTGCCGCCCTCACTCTCGGCCACAGTTCGGGCATGCATGCGCCGCGGTGGCCTTTCCGGTTCAACGCGTGGCTTCTGGCCGCGGTATGTGCCGGGATTCCTGTTGGTGCGTATATAATGGTCTATGCCAAAGGACTTATGGGATTGCCGGTATGGATTGGCGTGACTGTGCTGTCAATTTGCGCGGCGTGGCTGCTCGTGCGTGCCGCCATCAGGCTGCTGCCGCAGTCGATGGTGATTGTCACGGGATGCTACTATGCGCTGCTGGTGCTGCTGGCGTTTCCGGTGGTTGGCAAGCTGATCAACGGCACAACCATGCAGACCATCACTGCCGCCGTCAACGCACCCGACGTGAAAGAGTACCCGATTTATGCGCCTGCCGGTGAAGAGCTGCGCATCGAGATGGTGTATCAGGCGCGCCGCAATATACGTCCCGTAGCCGTTGATTCCGCCGAGGCATTGCGCGAGCGGCTCCCGATGATACTTATGACGCATGAGTATGCGGGCGAGCGCCTTCCCGCTTCGTTTGTCAATGAGGTGGATACGGTGTCGTTAGGCGAATTCGACTGCAACCGCCGTCCGAAGGGCACGCGCCGCCATTCGCCTCTCTTCATATACAGGCTGACACTTCTGAAAGAGCGCCCCGATACAATCACAGGTAAGAATGACTGAGCCGGAATAATACTGCCTCAATGTAGGGGTGCAGCCCTACATTGAGACGAAACTGAACGTCAAAACTGAATGCCAAAATATTTTTAACGATATATGTTTCTGCAACCCAACAAGACAAGTGAGTATGATTTCACGATAATCGTACCCGTATATAACGAGGAAGACAACATGGACGCCGTGGAGAAGCGTCTGGCGGCATATCTGCCGACGGCTTCGCGGCGCGCGTGCGTGCTGTTCGTTGACGATTGTTCCACCGACCGTTCGCTCGCCCTCATTAAGGAAATATGCGCCCGCAACGAGCATTTCTACTATATAGCTTTCGCGCGCAACGGTGGCCTGTCGGCGGCGCTCAAGGCCGGCATCGACTATGCCTGGTCGCCGCTCGTTGGATATATCGACTCCGACCTGCAGACCGCTCCGGAGGATTTCAATCTGTTGCTTGCGCGTGCCGACGAGGCTGAGCTGGTGACAGGCATACGCGCCGACCGCAAGGACTCGGGATTCAAGAAACTCCAGTCGAAGATTGCCAACGGTTTCCGCCGTTCGATGACGCATGACGGCGTGGCCGACACCGGGTGCCCGCTGAAGGTGATGCATACCGACTATGCCAAGCGTGTGCCATTCTTCACCGGAATGCACCGTTTCCTGCCGGCGCTGATACAGCTGCAGAACGGACGCGTCATCCAGATGCCCGTGCGCCATTTCCCGCGTGTGGCCGGCAAGTCAAAGTACCATCTGTGGAACCGTCTCGCCGGTCCGTTCAAGGATTGTTTCGCCTATCGCTGGATGCGCAAGCGCTATATCAACTACGACGTCAACGGCGGCAATCTGTAACTGATGGCGATGTTTTCCCGCGGTTGAAAACCGCGGCTACTACCCGAAGGTATTAGGCTTACGACATATATAGTAGCCGCGGTTTTCAACCGCGGATTCCTGATTTAAATTATTTCAATTGAAACGATACTTTATAAAACTGAGCTATGACGGAGCCGCCTATCACGGGTGGCAGGTGCAGCCGGGTGCGGTGACGGTGCAGCAGTGCATCGAGGAAGCGCTTGGCAAGGTGTTGCGCCGTTCCACACCCATAGTCGGCGCGGGACGTACCGATGCCGGGGTTAACGCTCGCCTTATGGTGGCGCATGCCGATATGCCTGAGGAGGTCGTCGAAAAAGATAAGGCACGTTTTATCCGTTCGCTCAACTCGCTGACGGCACGCGACATAGCCATACATGATGTCGTTGAGGTAGCCCCCGACGCGCATGCGCGTTTTGACGCGCGGCGGCGCACCTACCGCTACTTCGTGCACTACGGGTGCGACCCGTTCCTGCGGCACTATTCGCTTAATATAGCACCGCTCGATTACACGGCCATGAATGAGGCGGCCGCGTTGCTGCTCGATGTGGAGGATTTCACCTCCTTTGCCAAGCTGCATGCCGACACACGCACCAATATATGCCGTGTCGACACCGCACGATGGATGAAAGTACCGGCATCACAGCCCGCGGCAGCCGGAATGACAGCCTGCGACGGCATCCCAGCATCCGGTGTGGGAGAGACCGGATGTCAATATTACTTTGAAATAAGCGCCGACCGCTTCCTCCGCAACATGGTCCGCGCCGTAGTCGGCACGCTCGTAGAGGTAGGCCGCGGTAAAATGACCCTCCCGCAATTCCGCGACGTCATAGCGCGCCGCGACCGCTGCGAAGCCGGAACCTCAATGCCCCCCAACGCCCTCTTCCTCTGGAACGTGGAATACTGACGCATACCCCCCCCTCATTCAAAACGCAAAAGCAGAATGGGGCGGGGGCGTCTCGCCCCCGTGGTAATTTCTTGTGTATAAGCATATAGGAATAATACCACGGGGGCGAGACGCCCCCGCTCCATTCCGATTACAGTGATAATGTTAAATATTCCGGAGTAAAATTGTTATGGTTTGCGGTACCAGAGCATGAGGTTGCGGGTGTAGGCTATGAGGCCTACGCTTTGGCCGAGAATGAGGACGGGGTCATGGCGGAAGATGGCGTAGCTTACTATTATTAGGCTGCCTGTCAGGGATATTATCCAGAAGCCGGCGGGGAGTTCCGACTCACCGCGACGGCGGGAGTAGAGCCACTGGTAGATGAAGCGGAAGGTGAAGATTATCTGGCCGGCGGAGCCGTAGATTACCATCCACAGGGGGATGTCGTCATTGCCGAAGAAGCGGTCGACGGCGGCTTGTGCATCGTGCGCTACGGGTATTATCAACGCCAGTGGCAGCAGGGCGATGACGGCTCGCAGCGGTGCTGGCACTTTATGCCATACGCCTTTGATGTTGAGGTTCCAGATGTAGATGTAATAGGCGATTACCTGCCCGATGACTATGGCAAAGTCGTCGCGCAGCCAGCCGTAGAAGCAAAGCAGGCATGAGGCGAGCAGCGACAGCACCCAGAATATGGTGGGGGAGAGTACGCGCCGTGCCCTCTCCGACATTATCCATTGCACGAGTATGCGTGCCGAAAACAGTGCCTGTGCCAGAAATCCTATTACGAATACCACGTGTTACGGTTTTTATGTGATGAGAATAGTTGTACGTGTCTCCGTTAGTAGCCGCGGTTTTTAACCGCGGAAACATTTGTCCCCGCGGTTAAAAACCGCGGCTACTATGGATGTCGTAAACTTTAGTTATCGTTCGAGGTAGGTGTAGCCGTAGAGGCCGGAGCGGTAATTGGAGAGGAATTCGCGGCCTTCCTCGGCGGTGATTTTGCCGGCTTTCATTGAGGAGGTGACCCATGTCTCGACGTTGCGCACGAGTTTCTTGGGGTCGAACTGCACGTAGTCGAGCACTTCGGCTACTGTCTCGCCGTCGATGACCTTGTCAATCTCGTAGCGGTCCTTGTAGACGCTGATGTGCACGGCGTTGGTGTCGCCGAACAGGTTGTGCATGTCGCCGAGAATTTCCTGATAGGCTCCGGCGAGGAATACGCCGAGGTAATATGGTTCGCCTTGACGCAGGGGGTGGAGCATGAGGAAGTCGGCGCTGCCTCCCTGCACGGAGATGAAGTGGGCTATCTTGCCGTCGGAGTCGCATGTCATGTCCTGAAGCGTGGCCATGCGTGTGGGTTTCTCGTCGAGACGCGACAGCGGCATGACGGGGAACAGCTGGTCGATGGCCCAGTGGTCGGGCAGCGACTGGAACAGGGAGAAGTTGCAGAAATATTTGTCGGGGAGCATGCGCGACACTTTCCGCAGTTCCTCGGGTGCATGCTTCATTGTCTGGGCTATGTCGCCGACTTCGCGGGCGATTGACCAGAACAGTTTCTCGACCATGGCGCGTGTGCGCAGGTCGATGAGGCCGAGTGAGAAAAGGTCGAGGGCTTCCTCGCGTATCTGGAGTGCGTCGTGCCAGCTCTCGAAGAGGCGCGGCTGCGACAGTTTGTCCCAGATGTCGTAAAGTTCGCGCACGAGTTCATGTTCGTCGTCGGTGATTTCCTCGTTGTCCTTCCACTGGGGGAGGGTGGTCGTCTCGAGCACTTCGAATACGAGCACGGAGTGGTGGGCGGTAAGCGAGCGTCCGCTTTCGGTGATGATGTTGGGCTGTTTGAGCCCGTTTTTCTCGCACACGTCAACGAGCGAGTATACGGCGTCGTTGGCATATTCCTGTATGGCGTAGTTCATCGATGACTCTGACGCCGAGTTGCGTGTGCCGTCATAGTCGACGCCGAGACCGCCGCCTATGTCGACGAAGTCGATGTCGAAGCCGCTTTTGGAGAGCTGCATGTAGAACTGCATGGCCTCGCGGAGCGCGTTTTTGATGAAACGAATCTTGGTAATCTGGCTCCCGATATGGAAATGGATGAGCTTGAGGCAGTCCTTCATGTCGCGGCGTTCGAGATAGTCGAGCGCTTCGAGCAGTTCGGAGGAGTTGAGGCCGAATTTCGATGAATCGCCGCCCGAATCCTCCCATTTGCCGGCGCCTGAGCTTGAGAGTTTGATGCGTATGCCTATGTTGGGGCGTATCTTGATGCGGCGGGATATGTCGGCTATGAGTTTCAGCTCGTTCATCTTCTCGACCACGAGGTAGATGCGGCGTCCCATCTTCTGGGCGAGCAGGGCGAGCTCGATATAGTTGGCGTCCTTGTAGCCGTTGCATATTATGAGAGCGTCGTCGGCTATGTTGGTGGCGAGTACGGCGTGAAGTTCGGGCTTCGAGCCGGCTTCAAGACCGATATTGAATTTCTTGCCATGGCTTACAATCTCCTCGACTACCTGGCGCATCTGGTTGACCTTAATGGGGTAGACGATGAAATTCTGCGCCTTGTAGTTGTATTGCTCGGCGGCGCGTTTGAAGCAGTTGGAGATTTTCTCGACGCGGTTGTCGAGAATGTCGGGGAAACGAAGCAGCACGGGTGCGGTGATGTCGCGCAGCTGCAGCTCGTCCATCACTTCCTTGAGGTCGACCGACGCGTATCCATCCTTCGGGGTGACGGCCACGTGGCCACGCTCGTTGATGGTAAAATACTGGCGCCCCCAGCCGCTGATATTATACAGCTCGGCGCTGTCTTCAATTCTCCATTTTCTCATCTGTAGTCAGTTTGTTCTATTATAATGAATAATCGGAGCGCAAATTTAGCAAAAAAAAGAATGTAAAGGTCAAAACGTGTCATAAAAATGAGAATCTGCGGTCATGACTATAGATTAAAAACGCTTAAACGGGTGTAAAATACGTGAAAACGCAGCCATGATGTAGCTTGAAGCATGTATATGGAGCGGAAACACAGTAAGCCATTTTGAAAAAGAAGAATTGCGTGTAATGATTTTGTAATATGCACAACCTCTCTATTTTAATGGATATTGAGCCTCATTAAGAAATTTTTACATTAGCTTACGGTTAAAAATCATAGTATTTAGTAATTTTGCACTGCAAAAAGTAGGTCATTCACAACAAAATGATTATCTTTGCAGCGCAAAATCAAGAATGTAGAAACTATTAATAATTTTAAAATTTACGACTATGTCAGAAATTGCATCTCGTGTTAAATCAATAATTGTAGACAAACTCGGTGTAGATGAAAATCAAGTAACAGAATCAGCAGCTTTCACTACTGACCTCGGCGCTGACAGCCTCGATACTGTAGAGCTCATCATGGAGTTCGAGAAAGAATTCGGTGTGACAATTCCCGATGACGAGGCAGAGAAAATCGCTACTGTAGGCGACGCTATCAGCTACATCGAAAAAGCACAGTAATCAGCCGCCGGCCGTTTATTGTAAATATAATTACTGGTAACACAAACATATAGAATAATGGAGTTAAAAAGAGTTGTAGTGACAGGCATGGGTGCCATCACTCCTATTGGCAATGACGTCGAAACGGCGTGGGAAAATGCCAAAAAAGGAGTGTCGGGTGCAGGTCCTATCACGCATTTCGATGCTTCAAAGTTCAAAACCCAGTTTGCCTGCGAAGTCAAAGACTTTGACGGCAACGCTCTCTTCGACCGCAAAAAGGTGCGCCAGCTCGACCTTTACGCCCAGTATGCCCTCGCAGCTGCGCGTCAGGCAGTCGAAGATTCAAAAATCGAGGAGGATCCCAACGTCAACCGCGACCGTATCGGTGTGATTGTCGCAGCGGGTATCGGCGGTCTCCACACCTTTGAGGAGGAAGCCGGTTACTACGCCCTCAACGAGGACAAGGGTCCCAAATACAATCCCTTCTTCATCCCCAAGATGATTGCCGACATCGCATCGGGACATATCTCGATGGAGTACGGCTACCACGGCCCCAACTTCGGCACCGTGTCGGCCTGCGCATCATCCAACAACGCCATCATCGACGCATTCAATCTCATCCGTCTGGGCAAAGCCGACGCTATCGTTACCGGTGGCGCTGAGGCTGCCATCTTCCCCGCAGGTGTGGGTGGTTTCAACTCGATGCACGCGCTGTCGACCCGCAACGACTCTCCCACGACGGCTTCACGTCCGTTCAGCAAGAGCCGCGACGGTTTCGTGATGGGTGAAGGTTCGGTTGTACTCGTGCTTGAAGAACTTGAACATGCACTCGCACGCGGTGCCAAGATATATGCCGAGGTAGCCGGCGGCGGCCTTTCAGCCGATGCCTACCACCTCACAGCAACCCACCCCGAAGGTCTGGGCGCTATCCTGGCAATGCGCAACGCTCTCGAAGACGCCAACATGAAGCCCGAAGACATTGACTATATCAATGTTCACGGTACTTCTACCCCTGTGGGTGACGTTTCCGAGATTAAAGCAATCGTGGAAGTATTCGGCGAACACGCCTACGACCTCAACATTTCGTCGACCAAGTCGATGACCGGCCACCTTCTCGGTGCTACCGGCGCGCTTGAGGCGATGTTCTCAGTCAAGGCCGTTCAGGACAACATCATCCCGCCGACCATCAACCACGAAGAGGGTGATGATGACGAAAACATCGACTATCGCCTGAACTTCACCTTCAACCGCGCTCAGGAACGCCCCGTTCGTGCCGCCCTCTCCAACTCGTTTGGTTTCGGAGGCCACAACGCTACGGTGATTGTGAAGAAATTCGAGAAATAATAAGCCGGGGGCGGCGACAATGCCGCAGCCGGGCATCTACCGATAAAAGAGCGGGCCGCAATCAAAATTGCGGCCCGCTCTTTTATCGGTAGATGGTTAATAGCTAAGTAGCTATATTAGCTATCATAGCTACCCGGTTTTTAGTCGATGTTGGGGTTGAGTTTGTGCCATTCGGAGATGGGAGGAAGCACGCCCATTGCTATCACTTCGTCGCGGAGTTTGCAGAGGTGGTGGTAGCTCTTTTCAAGGTCGGCTTTCTCTTTGGGAGTGCCTTCCACTTCCTTGAAGTGTACGCCGTTGCGGTCGAGGGTTGTCTCCATAGCCATCATGATGTGGTTGAAACGTCCGTCGTTGACGTAGGTTCCTACCGGCCAGCGGAACGGCTGGCCGCCCATGGCTGCCGCTATCATTTCGATTGACAGGTATGCAGGGCTTTGGAATGACGAACGGCCACGCAGGTCGATGATATGCTTGCCACCCTGTATGACACGCTGCTGCATCTCCTCCCATTCCTTTTCGGGAAGGGCTTCGGTGCCGATGATTTCGGTGAGCGGTTTGCCATTGACAGTGGTGGTCGAGGCGTATACCGCCATCTGCTCGCCATGTCCGCCGTAGGTGCGTGAGTTGACCACGTCGTCGGCCGGGATGTTGAAGTAGCGGGCGAGTTCGTGCTGCAGACGTGTGCTGTCGAGCGCGGCAAGCGTGGATACCTGATTAGGCTTCAGGCCTGAGTAAATCAGGGTGATAAGGCCCGTGATGTCGGCGGGATTGAATACCACGACCACATGCTTTACGTCGGGGCAATATTTGCGCACGTCCTTACCGAACTGCTCGGCGATTTCGGCATTGCCTTTGAGAAGGTCCTCGCGGGTCATGCCGGCCTTACGTGCCGCGCCGCCGCTGCTCACGATATAGTCGGCGCCGGCAAATGCTTCGGCCACGTCGTTGGTGAACGTCAGGTTTAAGCCTTCGAAACCGCAGTGGTACAGTTCCTCGGCCACTCCTTCAAGCGCGGGCAGATAGGGGTCGTAGAGACAGATGTTGGGTGTAAGCCTCATCATGATGGCAGTCTGGGCCATGTTGGATCCAATCATGCCGGCTGCGCCTGAAATCACCAGTTTGTCTTTGGTTAGAAATTCCATAATATTAAAGTTTATTTAATCGGTTAGTGTCATTTGAGGGAACGCGGTGTATGGCGTCCGCATATATTTATATAAATATATAACATCGGCAAAACATTCTTGTTCAATGGCTGATCGGGACTATGTGGTGGCAAAATGCCACTTGAATGGTAAATTTTTCAGAAAAATGCTTTGGGTTTCTAAAAATATGCCTAACTTTGCACTGAAATAACAACAAACAAGCTGAAATATTACGTCCTTAAACCTAAATAAAAATGGAAAAAATCGACAATCTCGACCGAAAAATTCTTAAAATCGTAATGCAGAACGCGCGCATACCGTCAAAGGATGTCGCAGTGGAGTGCGGCGTTTCGCGTGCCGCCATACATCAGCGCATACAGCGTATGATTGACCTTAAGGTCATCACCGGTTCGGGATATTATGTCAATCCCAAGGATCTGGGTTTCTACACGTGTACGTTTATCGGTGTCAACCTCGAGCGCGGGGCTTTGTACCGCGAGGTGGTGCCGGAGCTGCGCCGCATTCCCGAAATCACCGAATGCCATTTCACCACCGGCCCGTACACTATGCTTATCAAGCTTTTTGCCCGTGACAACGAGCACCTTATGGATTTGCTCAACAACAAGATACAGAATATACCGGGTGTCACCGGTACAGAGACACTTATTTCGCTCGACCACTCTATCCATCGCCATCTGCCCATCTACGCCGAGGATTAGGACTCACGTATGACATACGTTGTATTATTCCTTATAACCGTATCACTGGCATTGCTGTCGACGGTGTTTTACCGCGCCGTCAACAAAGGTCTGTCGTCAAGTTCGAAGCATCAGCAGCTGACGCGGCTTTCAATAGCGTCGGTGATAGCGGTGTTGCCGTGGGCGATTGCCGGGAAGCTGCCTTTAGGGTTTCCCGTATTGCTGATGGGTGTGGTGTGCGTGATGTGGAGCATTACCTATCCGCTTATCTACCATCTTACCAACCGTCGCTCATCGTCGGAGTATGACAACCAGATGGATATAGCCCTCGGGCTGTACGCTTTCTCATTTTTGTCGGCTGTCTGGCTCGCCTTTGGTGCGGTGCCTTTGGTTGCGGCACTGCTCGACAGTGTCGTCGAGGCCGTGATGCGTGTGCTGATACTGTCGCAATGGGTGTATTATCTGCTTTACGGCGAGGGTATCGGCTTCAGCGGCATGACGATAGTGCAGGCTACAAATATCAATGAGGTAATCGAATTTGCCAAGTCCTACAATCCGTTGGGCGTGGCCGCGGTAGTGCTGCTCGTCATCGTCGAAGCGGCTTTGCCTTTCGTCGTCAATCTTGTATGGTGCCCGTATGATTTTTCGCTTCCGTTATGGGCTGCAATCGCCGAAGGGGTGGTAGCCATAGTGTTGCTCCGGCTCATATTCGCCGGGCGGAAGGCTCCGGCCAAACGATGCGGACTTGTGGCGCTCTATCGGGTGATACTTGATTATCGCCGTAAGAATTCACAGTATACGGCTGAAGCACGCCGCCGCCTCGAAAGTCTCGATGTGAGGCCGCTGGTGCATGACGAGCCGTCGCCCCGCACGGTGATAATGGTGATAGGGGAGTCGGCCAACCGTGATTTCATGAGTGCTTTCACGCCTATGGACCGCGAGACCACGCCGTGGCTTTCGGCGCTTAAGAAGAGCGGCAGTGCAATACTGTTTCCCAATGCTTATTCCTGCGCGATGGTCACCGTCAACTCGCTCGAACGGGCGCTCACCGAACGCAACCAGTACAACGACAAGGAATTCTTCGACTCCGTATCCATAATCGACATAGCGCACAAACTCGGCTACAAGGTGCACTGGTACAGCAACCAGGGACATCTCGGCTCGTTTGATACGCCGGTGACACTTGTCGCCGATACCGCCGATGTGGCCCGTTGGACCGACCAGCAGCTCAATAAAGTGCCGTATGACGAGACCTTGCTCGGTTTCCTCGATGAAGTAGACCCGACCCGGAACAATTTCGTCGTCGTGCACCTTAAAGGAAGCCATTTCAATTTCGCCACCCGCTATCCCGCCGACCGTGCAGTCTGGACGCCTGCCAAAGGTGAAGATGCCAATGTGGTAAGCTATCTCAACTCGATACATTATACCGACGAAGTGCTGCGCCGGATTTACGAATACGGTGTGTCGCGCCTCAATATGAACGCGATGGTGTATTTTTCCGATCATGCCACAATTCCCGACCGCACGCGTACGCCGGGCTTCATGGGTTTCGGCATGACCCGTATACCGCTGTTCGTATGGCTCAGCGACCGTTACCGTGCGTTGCATCCCGGACGCGACAAGGCGCTCCGCGACAATGCCGGCCGCTATTTTACCAACGACCTTGCCTACGAACTGATGTGCGGAGTGTTCGACATGAGTTCCGACAAATTCGACGAGAGAAATTCGTTGGCCTCCGACAGATATAAATTCACCCGCGACATGCTGTTGACCTACGACGGCACTGTGCGCATAGCCGATGACCATACAGATGAAGGGAAATAGACCGAAAGTTACAGTGGTGACCGTGGTGCGCAACGCGCCCGCGGCGTTGAAGACGACGGCTGAGAGCGTGCTGTCGCAGACGTATGCCGATATTGAATACGTTATCGTCGACGGCGCCTCGACCGACGGCACCTCCGACTATGCGCGCTCGCTCGGCGACAGGATAGATGTGCTCATCTCGGAACGTGACAACGGCATATATGACGCCATGAACAAAGGCGTGCGCGCCGCTTCGGGCGAATGGGTGATATTCATGAACGCAGGCGATACGTTTTATGCTGACGATATTGTTGAGCGGGTATTCGGCACGGATGATTATGCCGGATTCGGAGTCGTATACGGCGATGTCGCCAAAAAGAATGCATCGGGAGAGCCTGTCGTGAAGAAAGCCGGGGCGCCGCATAATTCACACCGCATGTTTTTCTGCCATCAGAGTGCATTCTACCGCCGCGATGAGTTGCTTGCCACGCCGTTTGATACAGCGCACCGCATGTCGGCCGACATACACCAGGTGAAGCGCCTGTGGAAAAAAGGCGTCCGATTCCGTCAGCTTGACCTGCCCGTAGCGATATTCGATACCGGCGGCGTATCCAACGTGAAGCGCAGCGCAGGCCTCCGCGACAACATCTCCGTAGTGTGCGAACTCGACGGCCTTGTCGACCGCCTCTGCCTTCTCCCCAAACTCTACGTCCCCTACCTGATGTGCCGTCTCCGCGGCAAGTGACATTTATGCAAATTTAAAGTCTGACTTTAAATTTGCACGGTTGTGTCTGACCGATATGGCGCTATTGGTGGCGGGTGAAGTAAATTTACGGGAAAAAGAGTGGATATTCGGGTGAAAATTGGTATCTTTGCACTTTAAAAATATAGTTGGAAATATAATCACATTTCAAAAGCACAGCCAAAGTGGAAACAAAGTATATTTTTGTGACAGGCGGTGTAGTGTCGTCGTTAGGTAAAGGTATTATCTCGTCGTCGCTTGCCAACCTGCTTATCGCGCGCGGTTATCGTGTTACTATCCAGAAGTTTGACCCGTACATCAATATCGACCCGGGCACACTCAACCCCTACGAGCACGGCGAATGCTACGTGACCGTCGACGGTCATGAGGCCGACCTCGACCTGGGGCATTACGAACGTTTCACCAACATACGCACCACGCGTGCCAACAACGTGACCACCGGACGCATCTACCAGAGCGTCATCGACAAGGAGCGCCGCGGCGACTACCTCGGCAAGACGGTGCAGATCGTACCCCACATCACCGATGAAATCAAGCGCAACGTCAAGGCGCTCGGCAACACCGGCCAGTTTGATTTCGTGATTACGGAAATCGGCGGTACCGTAGGCGACATCGAGTCACTGCCGTTCATAGAGAGCGTGCGCCAGCTGCGCTGGGAGCTCGGCTCCAACTGCGTGTGCGTGCATCTGACCTACGTGCCTTATATCGCAGCCGCCAAAGAGCTTAAGACCAAACCGACACAGCACTCGGTAAAGCAGTTGCAGGAGGTCGGTATCCAGCCCGACATACTCGTGTTGCGCACCGAGCACCATATCTCAACCGAGATGCGCCGCAAAATCGCACTTTTCTGTAATGTGGCGCCCGACGCTGTCATACAGTCGATGGACGTGCCTACCATCTACCAGGTACCCATCATGATGCATGAGCAGCATCTCGACGAACTGGTGCTCAAACGTGTGGGACTGCCTACCGACGGAGAGCCCGACATGAAGCCGTGGCTGCATTTCCTTGACAAACTCGCTTACGCCGAGAAGACGGTACGCATCGGTTTGGTAGGCAAGTATGTCGAGTTGCAGGACGCCTATAAGTCAATCAACGAATCCCTTTTTCAGGCAGCCACCTACAACGACCGCAAACTCAAACTCGAATATATCCACTCGGAGAAACTCAACGAGAGCAATGTCGACGAGCGCCTGAAAGATCTTGACGGTGTAATCATTGCCCCGGGATTCGGGCAACGAGGCATCGAGGGTAAGTTCGTGGCGCTGAAATGGTGCCGCGAGCACGATGTGCCTACATTCGGCATCTGCCTCGGCATGCAGTGCATGGTGATAGAGTTCGCCCGCGACGTGCTCGGACTCGACGAAGCCAATTCCACCGAGATGGACCACGCCACTCCCTATAATGTCATCGACCTGATGGAGGAGCAGAAGAGCATCTCCAACATGGGCGGAACGATGCGACTCGGAGCATACGACTGTGTGCTCAAGGACAATTCGCGTGCCGCACAGGCTTATGGCGCGACGAAGGTGAGCGAACGCCACCGTCACCGTTTCGAGTTCAACAACGACTACCGCGAGATGTTCGAGCAGGCCGGCATGAAGTGTGTGGGTGAAAATCCTGCCACACACCTTGTCGAAGTGGTCGAGATACCGGAAAAACGCTGGTTTATCGGCACGCAGTACCATCCCGAATACTCGTCGACGGTGCTCAATCCCAACCCGTTGTTCCTCAGTTTTATAAAGGCGGCTGTCGACTACAGCGAAGAGAAAAACAAGTAAAACCCAATAATACAACTTCCACGTGAACAGTTCATTTAAAATAGTCCTTGTGGTCACGGCAGTATTCTTCGGAATGATGCTGCTGATGCCTAAGAAAGATGACAGCACCAAGAAAGTAGAACAGCAGACAGAAACCGTGCAGGACAACGGGCCGGTGACCATATCCGAAGCGGAGATGGCGCTCGTTCCCTCGATAGTACGGGAAATAGGCGTTCGCGACACCACAGGAGGCCGTGAGAGCTTCAGCTATGTTACCGACAACGTGGCTCTCCATGTTGCCGACGGCCGTCTCAGCGGTACGGTAAGCGTAGATTCATTTACCGTGGACATTGACAGCGCATTCATACGCCATTTCCCGGTAGAGATGAATGTCACCCAGCAGGATCTTGCCTATAATACACTTGTCAAGGAGGTGAAGGAGATAGGCGTCTACCGCAAGTTCGCGTCGCTGCGCAAAGCGACCTCCGCTGCCGACACTATAAGTATGCACAACGATGTGCTCGCCCTTGAGTTCGACCCCCGCGGCGGTATGATTTCCAGGGCCACGCTTCTTGATAAGAAATATCGCACGTTCTTCCCGTCGAAGGATGACAAGAACAAGATTGACTCCGCCCAGGTGCAGGTGTTCAGCCCCGCCGACAAGGCGTCATACTGGTTCAATATCTCATACAACAACAACGACATTTCCACCAGTCAGCTCTATTTCACTCCCAAACAGGTGAATGACAGCGTGGTAGAGATGACGCTCGACCTCGGTGACGGCGCGCGCTGGGGCTACCGCTACACTCTCCCGCAGGGCGACAGCTACGTGGTGAGAATGGACGTGATACAGCAGAATACGCAGAACGTGCTGCCGCAGAACGCTACCCAGATGACGCTGTGCTGGAAGATGAACATGCCCCGTCTGGAGCGCGGCCTTACATTCGAGGAACGCAACTCGGGCATATATTACCGCTACACCGGCGAGACTCCCGACAATATCAACGGCAACTCGTCGAAGGTGGAAAAACTGCAGCACACCGTGCAGTGGCTCGCTTTCAAGGATCAGTTCTTCTCGACAATCATGATACCCCGCAAGGGATTTATCTCGGGTACTGTCGAGCAGCAGGCATTCAAGGTGCAGCCCGATGCTACGCATATCAAGCTGCTTGCCGCCGATATGGAGGTTCCCTACAGCCCGTCGGAGGAAATCGGCGCCTCGATTGACATATTCATTGGCCCGAACCTCTATCCGTTGCTCAAAGGCATCGATGACGAGCTGGCTTCGGACGACGGCCTGAGCCTCACCCGCGTTATACCTCTCGGCTGGTCGTGGCTGCGCTGGATTAACACGCTGATTGTTATTCCGGTGTTCACGTTCCTCAGCGGCTTCGTGTCGAACTACGGAATCATCATCCTGTTGCTGACCATATTCATCAAGCTGATAATCTTCCCCTTCACCTACAAGAGCTACCTGTCGCAGGCCAAGATGCGCCTGCTGGCTCCCGAAATCAAGGAAATCAACGACAAGTATCCCGGCAAGGAGAATGCGATGGTGCGCCAGCAGAAGACGATGGCGCTCTATTCGCGGGCCGGAGCAAGCCCGTTCTCGGGCTGTCTGCCGCTGTTGCTGCAGATGCCTATCCTCATCGCTATGTTCTCGTTCTTCCCCTCGTGTATCGAGCTTCGTGGACAGAGCTTCCTTTGGGTGCAGGACCTTGCCGCTCCCGACGTCATCTTCACGCTGCCGTTCTCCATACCGTTCTACGGTAAGGAGGTGAGCCTCTTCTGTTTGCTCATGACAGTCACCAACATCATCTACACGCGTATCAACATGAAGAATCAGCCGTCATCGTCGTCGATGCCCGGCATGAAGTGGATGATGTACCTGATGCCCGTGATGTTCCTCTTCTTCTTCAACAGTTATCCCGCGGCGCTGAGCTACTATTACTTCCTGTCGCTGTTGATTACTATAATCCAGACCTGGGTGTTCCGCCGCTGTGTCAACGAAGAAAAACTCCGCCGCAAGATGGCAGAGAACGCAGCCAAGCCGAAAAAGAAATCGGGCTTCATGGCACGTCTGGAGGAAGCACAGCGCAAGCAGCAGGCCGCCCTGCGCGAGCAGCAGAAAGGACGCCGCAGGTAGGCAATTCATAATTCATAATTCATAATGCATAATTGGAATTTGGCGGGGAGGTATTTGATGGCATACTTTGGCAGTTTGCATTGATGCCGCCTACATGATTGCTGAAATTAGAATTTTAAGCGCTGATAGTGGGAACAATTTCCACTGTCAGCGTTTTTTTTATTAAAAAAGGGTGTTTGTTTTCAAAAAATTCATATCTTTGAATTGATGCTTGCCGATGCAGGCTCATCCCTATATTCTTACCTTGATTTTTATTATAATTTATTCTTACCTTAAAAATAAAATTTAAAATTTTAAAAATATGAAAGCCATGATTAGTCCGTTAGCTCATGTCGATGCCTCGGCCAGGATAGGCGAGAACGTCACAATTCATCCGTTTGCCTATATAGATAAAGATGTAGTCATAGGTGACGGCTGCGAGATAATGCCATACGCGAGTATCATGAACGGTACGCGTATGGGCTGCCGAAACAAAGTGTATCAGGGAGCCGTGGTCGGTGCCGACCCTCAAGATTTCAGATGGAAAGGCGGCGAGGCTCACTGTACTATCGGCGATGACAATGTGATTCGTGAGCATGTAATCATCAACCGCGGATTTGAATCGCCCGAAGGTACGGTCATAGGCGATTTCAATTTCATTATGGCCAACAGCCATGTGGGACATGACTGCAAGCTTGACGGCAAAAGCGTGCTCGGTAACGGCGTCACCATGGCCGGCAACGTGCACGTGGGTGCCAATGTCATTCTGTCGTCAAATACTATATTCCACGAGGATTCGAGAGTGGGCGACTGGGTGCTTGTCAAAGGCGGCTGCCGCATCTCGGGCAATGTACCTCCCTTTATCATCGTGGCACACAATCCGGTGGCTTATTTCGGGGTGAATGCATACGTGATGCGCAAACACGGCTATACCAACGACCAGATTGACGATATTGCCAAAGCCTACCGACATGTCTATCAGTCGGGCACGTCGGTATTCAACGCGCTCAAGCGTATAGAAGCCGACGTCGATCCGTCGGCCGACCGCGACGCCATCACCGACTTCATCCGCCAGGCCAACATGCAGATAGTGGCCGTACCCGTGGAGCTGGAATAATGACAGGCCAACAATTGTAGGTACGCGATTCAATGCTGTTAACTTGAGCTGAGTTGAGTGGGGCGGGGGCGTCTCGCCCCCGTGGTAACTTTCGGTGTATAAGAATAATACCACGGGGGCGAGACGCCCCCGCCCCACTCAACTCAGCTTAAGTTAATAGCGATTCATCGCGCCCTTACAACAGGATGCGGGCTTATGACAATTTATTTTAAAGAAAAAAATCCTTAATCATTTGCGGGAGAGATGAAAAAAAGTTAATTTTGTAACGCAAAATATCATGACACTTCGGGGCGGTATGCGCGAACATATCGTAAGTGGACGATAAACGATTGCAAACCAAAACAATAGCTTTGCTTATACAAGTAAATCAATCTATTAATAATCCAAAATCCTCTAAACTTCTATGTGGTTAACAAGCTCATCAATAGGACGGAAGTTTGTCATGGCTCTGACCGGCGCTTTCCTAATCCTGTTTGTTACATTTCACGTGTTGATGAATGGAGTGGCTTTGTTCTGGCCGACAGCCTACAACGCTGTATGTGAATTCCTCGGCGCCAACTGGTATGCCCTTATCGGTACTGCCATCCTGGCCGGCGGTTTCATACTCCACATCCTCTACGCATTGTGGCTTACCTACGAGAACCGCCGTGCCCGCGGCAACGACCGCTATGCCGTGACCTCGCGTCCCAAGCAGGTTGAATGGTCGTCGAAGAACATGCTCGTTCTCGGTATCGTGGTAGTATGTTTCCTTATCGTGCATCTTATCCAGTTCTGGGCCAAGATGCAGCTCCCCGAAGTGCTCGGTCTTGAAGGTGAGTATCCCGGAGCAGCCGGTACGCTCTTCATTCAGCAGGCATTCAGCTGCCCCGTCACCCTGATTGTCTATCTCATCGGTTTCGCAGCCCTGTGGTTCCACATGACCCACGGCTTCTGGTCGATGTGCCAGTCGTCGGGTCTCAACAACGGCATCTGGCTCAACCGTCTGAAAAACATCGGTTGCGTATGGGCTACCGTCGTAGTTCTCCTTTTTGCCGTTGAGGCGATAGTGTTTACCGTACAGGCCAAGAAGAACTATTACACGACCAATCCCGCTCTCATCGAGCAGTATTACGAGATGGCTCCCGCATGCAATTGCGAAGGCTGTGAAGGTTGCGAAAGCTGCGACGAGTGCGGTTGCGCTACAGGCGAATGCATCGAGTCATGCGCACGCTGCTCCACTATCGCCAAGATAGCTGCCGCCTGCAACACCGAATGCGCTGCCGCTTGCCCCAAGGCTGCCGGCTGCACTAAAAACGGCGTCTGCCCCGAAGGCAACGGCTGTGACAAGGCCGCATGCGGCGAATGCACCGCTGACTGTCAGAAGGCCTGCTCCAACGGAGCTGAATGTGCCAATGCCGGACAGTGCGAAGGCGATTGCCCCCGCAACACTGCCTCTTCAGTGAGCGATAACTTTAACGAAGGAACATTTTAATTAATCAGTTATGGCAGATATTAAAAATCTCGAAGGGATGATTGACTCGACACCAATCATGAAAGATTTCGCCGACATCGAATCGGCAGCCCTCCCCGAATATCAGATTGACTCAAAGATACCCGAAGGTCCCGTAGCTGAGAAGTGGACCAACTATAAAGCACATCAGAAACTCGTCAACCCCGCCAACAAACGTAACCTCGACGTAATCGTGGTAGGTACGGGTCTTGCCGGCGCATCGGCCGCATCGACACTCGGCGAAATGGGTTTCAACGTGCTCAATTTCTGCATCCAGGATTCACCCCGTCGCGCGCACTCTATCGCAGCACAGGGCGGTATCAACGCAGCCAAGAATTATCAGAACGACGGTGACTCCGTTTACCGCCTTTTCTACGACACCGTAAAGGGCGGTGACTTCCGTTCACGCGAAGCCAACGTATACCGTCTTGCCGAAGTGTCAAACAATATCATCGACCAGTGCGTGCAGCAGGGTGTGCCTTTCGCACGTGAATACGGCGGCCTTCTGGCCAACCGTTCGTTCGGCGGCGCACAGGTGTCACGTACATTTTATGCCAAAGGCCAGACCGGCCAGCAGCTCCTTCTCGGCGCATACGCTTCGCTCAACCGCCAGATTCAGAAAGGCACCGTGAAGTCGTACAACCGCCGCGAGATGCTCGACCTCGTCATCATCGACGGACGTGCACGCGGTATCATCGTGCGCAACCTTGTCACCGGTAAGCTCGAACGCTATGCCGCACACGCAGTGGTGCTCGCTACCGGAGGCTACGGCCGTACATTCTTCCTTTCGACCAACGCCATGGGCTGCAACGGCTCGGCCGCAATCCAGGCATTCAAGAAAGGTGCCTACCTCTCCAACCTCGCTTTCACTCAGATTCACCCCACATGTATCCCCGTGCACGGCGAAGACCAGTCGAAGCTGACACTTATGTCGGAGTCGCTGCGTAACGACGGCCGTATCTGGGTGCCCAAGAAGAAAGAGGATGCCGAGGCTATCCGCGCAGGCAAACTCAAACCCACCGACATACCCGACGAGGACCGCGACTTCTACCTCGAACGCCGCTATCCCGCATTCGGTAACCTCTGCCCCCGTGACATCGCTTCGCGTGCGGCCAAGGAACGTTGCGACGCCGGCTACGGTGTAGGTACGGGCAATGCCGTATATCTCGACTTCAAATATGCCATCGAGCGTCTGGGTGCCGATGTAGTGCGTGACCGCTACGGCAACCTCTTCGACATGTACCAGATGATTTCCGATGACAACCCCTACGAGACCCCGATGCAGATATTCCCCGCCAGCCACTATACCATGGGCGGTATCTGGGTTGACTACGAGCTGCAGACCTCAATCAAGGGTCTTTTCGCCATCGGCGAGTGCAACTTCTCTGACCACGGTGCCAACCGTCTGGGTGCTTCGGCGCTCATGCAGGGTCTTGCCGACGGTTATTTCGTGCTTCCCTACACGCTTCAGAATTATCTCAGCGACCAGATCAAGGTGCCCCACTTCAAGACCAACACTCCCGAGTTCGCGAAGGCAGAGGCTGATGTCAAGGCTCGTATCGAGAAGCTGATGAACATCAAGGGTACCAAGTCGCCCGACGAAATCCACAAGCGTCTCGGCCATGTGATGTGGAACCTCGTAGGTATGGGACGTACGCTCCAGAGCCTTGTGAAAGCCACCAAGGAAATCGAAGAGGTACGCAAGGAGTTCTACAGCGACCTGCGCATCGTAGGTTCGGCCGACGACCTCAATACCGAGCTCGAAAAGGCGCTCCGTCTCGAAGACTTCCTCGTGATGGCCAAGATGATGGCTATCGACGCCCTCAACCGTAACGAATCATGCGGCGCACACTTCCGCGAGGAGTATCAGACTGCCGACGGTGAGGCTGCCCGTAACGATAAGGACTATATGTATGTGAGCTGCTGGAAATATACCGGCGACAACGAGAAGCCCGTGCTCCTCAAAGAGCCCCTCAAATACGAGGCAATCCAGGTACAGACACGTAACTACAAATCGTAATCGTAAACGTCAAACTTATAAGATATTACAACAATGGAACATACAATTTCGGTAAACTTGAAGATTTGGCGTCAGCGCGGTCCCAAAGAAAAAGGCCGTTTCGTCAACTATCATGTCGATAATGTGTCTACAGGAAGTTCTTTCCTCGAAATGCTCGATATGCTCAACCAGCAGCTCGTAGAGAAGGGTGAGGAGCCTGTAGTATTTGATAATGACTGCCGCGAAGGTATCTGCGGTATGTGCTCGCTCTATATCAACGGACATCCCCACGGACCCGTACAGGGCATCACGACCTGCCAGCTCCACATGCGTAAATTCAACGATGGCGACACCATCACCATCGAGCCCTGGCGCTCGGCTGCATTCCCCGTAATCCGCGACCTTACTGTCGACCGCAACGCTTTCGACAAAATCCAGCAGGCCGGCGGTTATGTGTCGTTCAACTGCGGCGGTGCTCCCGATGCCAACGCCACTCCCATCTCGAAAGAGGTAGCCGACGTGGCTATGGACTCTGCGACCTGTATCGGTTGCGGTGCCTGTGTGGCAGCCTGCAAGAACGGTTCGGCAATGCTTTTCGTATCGGCCAAGGTAAGCCAGTTCGCACTCCTTCCCCAGGGTCAGGTGGAACGCGCACGTCGCGCCCGCGCCATGGTCAAAAAGATGGACGAGCTCGGTTTCGGTAACTGTACCAATACCGGCGCCTGCGCTGCAGAATGCCCCAAGAGCATTCCGTTGAGCAACATCGCCCGCCTCAACCGCGAATTTATCAAAGCAAAGTTCAAAGACTAAGTCCAATAAAAAGAGAGGGGGCAGCCGCCGGCTGCCCCCTCTCTTTTTATTGGGCAATTCATAATTCATAATTCATAATTCATAATTGGCCATGCGGGAGGGGGAGTATTCGGAGAACTCCGAGGACTCAGAGAGCTCGGAGTTCTCCGAGGGCTCAGGCTGAGATTGCTCGGACGTGTCGGACAGGTCAGACCGGTCGGACAAGTCTGACGCAATTGTGCCCGATGCATCGCAATTATGAATTATGCATTATGCATTATGAATTGTTATCGTGGGGATGAGGGAGAGGGTGCAGCCGAGTGACTCTTTGAATGAGCAGAGACCGTGATTGGGGATGCCGTCGGTGGAGGAGGTGCCGATGTTGACTGTTGTGAAGCCGAGGGCGTGGTAGTAGGTGAAGATGTGGTAGGGGAGTATGTTCATTGGGCGGAGGTGCTCGAAGCCCGGGATGTCGCCCCAGTAGACCACATGGGCTATGTCTGGCGCTATGCGGTAGACGATTGCTGCGGCCACGTCGGTATCGTCGTGGCGGAGTATGAAGGCGTCGATGTCGATTATTGACGATGTGGCTTCGAGGTCGGCAAGCGTCATGGCGAGGTAGTAGCCTTTGGCGGTACGGTTGGCGGCGATGACGGCGTAGGCGCGGGCAATGTCGACGGATTCAAATGTGAAATCCGATTTTTGCGCCTGATGGTATTTGTTGCGTGCCCCGGGTTTGAGATGTTTCTCGAACCCGGGCGTGAGCGCGAGGTCGTAGTGGTAGTTGTAGTCGAATATGACTGATGATGCCATGTTGGCTGCTGTGCCGGTTATGGCCGTGAGCATCTGCGGGGCGATGAATGCCGGAGGAAGGACGAGCCGCAGCGGATGCGGCGAGAGGTGCTTCCTGACGTGTGTGAAGAAATTTTCGATGGTGGCGAGGCTTACATCACGATTCCATGAGAGGGCGGCCATTGGTGCCGAGAACGGGGAGCGCCAGATGCCGTCACGCAGACCGGCTATCATACCCATCAGGGGGCGGCTGTCGGCGTCAAGGCCGGCAAGAAATTCGATGCGGGAGACCTTGGCGCTGTTGAGCATGTTGAATGCCGCAGTGCCGAATGCCGTCGAGGGTGTCGGGAAAAGGCGTGCGTAGTCGTCGGGCGTGACAGATACCAGATTCTCTATCATGGATATATTGCGCGAAAAAATAGGAAATGGGGTGATTTTTTGTTATATTAACGCGTCAAAGTTAATAAAAACCTTTAATAGATGAAAAAAAAGTGCTAACTTTGTACGAATTTTTGAAGTATAAGAAAATATAAGACCAATTTATGAACGTAATTAAGAAAACCATCGCACTGCCCGATGGCCGCGAGATTACTATCGAGACCGGCAAGCTGGCCAAACAGGCCGACGGCGCCGTTGAGCTTCGCCTCGGTGGCACGATGCTTCTCGCCACTGTTGTTACCGCCAAGGAGGCGGGCGAGGGAGTTGATTTCATGCCCCTCCAAGTAGAGTATAAGGAGAAATTCTCATCGGCAGGACGTTTTCCGGGCGGTTTCCTCAAACGTGAAGGCCGCGCTTCAGACTATGAGATTCTTACCTCGCGTCTGGTAGACCGTGTGCTCCGCCCTCTTTTCCCTGAAAATTACCATGCTGACACATTTGTAAACATCACCATGTATTCATCGGACGGCGTCGATATGCCCGACGCGCTTGCCGGACTGGCAGCGTCGGCCGCTCTCGCCGTTTCAGACATACCTTTCAACGGCCCTATCTCCGAAGTGCGCGTGGCCCGTGTAAACGGCGAATTTGTCATCGACCCCACTTTCGAGCAGCTTGAAAACGCTGACATGGAGCTGATGGTAGGCGCCACCTACGACAACATCATGATGGTCGAGGGTGAGATGAACGAAGTGTCGGAAGCCGACCTTCTCGCCGCTCTCAAGGCCGCCCACGATGCAATCAAGATACAGTGCAAGGCGCAGATGGAACTTGCCGAAGAGGTAGGTTCGACCGTAAAACGCGAATATTGCCACGAGACCAACGACGAGGAGCTCCGCAAGGACGTGCACGACAAGTGCTACGACAAGGCATACGCCATCGCCAAGACCGGTTCGGCCGACAAGCACTGGCGCGCCGACTCGTTCGAGGCTATCTGCAACGAGTATATCGAATCGCTTCCCGAGGAGGAACGCGACGAGAAAGCTCCCCTCGTAAAGCGCTACTACCACGACGTCGAGAAAGAGGCAATGCGCCGCTGCGTGCTCGACGAAGGCATCCGTCTCGACGGCCGCAAGACCACCGAGATACGTCCTATCTGGTGCGAGACCGACTATCTTCAGGCTCCCCACGGATCGGCAATCTTCACCCGCGGCGAGACTCAGGCTCTCGCTACCGTTACACTCGGAACGAAACTCGACGAGAAGATACTCGACGACGTGCTCAACACAGGCCGCGAGCGTTTCCTTCTCCACTATAACTTCCCCCCCTTCTCGACCGGCGAGGCACGCCCGACACGTGGCGTAGGACGCCGCGAGGTAGGTCACGGCAATCTGGCACACCGCGCGCTCAAACGCATGTTCCCCGACGATTTCCCCTACGTATGCCGTATCGTGAGCGATATTCTCGAATCCAACGGTTCGTCGTCGATGGCTACCGTATGCGCCGGCACACTTTCGCTGCTTGACGCGGGCGTGAAGATGAAACGCCCCGTAGCAGGTATCGCGATGGGTCTGATTTCCGACGGTGAGAAGTATGCCATCCTGAGCGATATTCTCGGCGATGAGGACCACCTCGGCGACATGGACTTCAAGGTGACCGGTACACGTGACGGTATCACTGCAACGCAGATGGATATCAAGTGCGACGGCCTCTCTTACGAGATACTCGAACGCGCGCTCAACCAGGCCCGCGACGGACGTCTCCACATCCTCGACATCATCGAGGCAACTATCCCCGAACCCCGTGCCGACTACAAGCCCAACGTGCCGCGTATCGTCACCATGACTATCCCCAAAGACCTTATCGGCGCTGTCATCGGCCCGGGCGGAAAAGTCATCCAGGGTATTCAGGAAGCATCGGGCGCTACCGTTTCTATCGACGAAATCGACGATGCAGGCTTCATAGAAGTGGCTGCCACCAACAAGGAGGCTATGGACAAGGCTATCAAGATGATTAACGAGATAGTCGAGCTTCCCGAGGAGGGCAAGGTATACACCGGTACCGTACGCTCTATCATGGACTTCGGCGCATTCGTGCAGTTCATGCCCAACCGCGACGGTCTGCTCCACATCTCCGAAATTTCATGGGACCGTCTTGCCGACATGGAGGCATCGGGACTCAAGGAGGGCGACACCGTGCAGGTGAAACTGATCGAAATCGACAAGAAGACCGGCAAATACCGTCTGTCGATGCGTGCGCTCCAGCCCAAGCCCGAAGGCTACGTAGAGCCTGAACGTGCTCCGCGAGGCGATCGTGGCCCGCGTCGCGACCGTGGCGACAGAAACGACCGTGGCGGCGACCGCGGACCCCGCCGTGACCGTGGCGACCGTGGTCCCCGCAATGACCGCGGACCCCGCGAATAAGCAGATTAAGCTGTAATACACAGATACATGACGGAGGCGTGCCGATACCGGTGCGCCTCCGCTGTGTAATATTGCCGATACTATTGAAGTGAAATTAAAACTTGTGCGGGCACGATGAAGTGTATATAGTTGCGGACAACGAGAAAAATGATTACTTTTGCGGAAAGCAATAGGGCACACCGGCTTGAGCCGTTGCCGATAACATTTTAAATTTTAAAATTAATTATAGATATAATCAGAAGATAACACGATAAAATAATAATATTAGACATTGAGCTTCACGGCTCTTATCCTCACTAACGAAAACCGCCAAAAAATTCTGAGACGAGGATAAGCATCTCTTGGAGTTCAGCCTGCTATGGGCTGGATTGCTTGTGCTTACACGTCTCAAGGCGCTTGGCGGTGCCCCGTTAGTCGGTAGTCACAAACACTCAGCCCATTATGGTACACATAGGTCAGTTGATTAAGGAGGAGATGGCACGACAGCAACGCACACCCGCGTGGCTCGCGCGCCAAATCAATTGTGAGCGCCCCAATGTGTATTATATATTTTCCCAAACCAATATCAACACACAATTGCTTAAAGCCATAAGCAAGGCATTGAATAAAAATTTCTTCAGCTACTATACCGACAAGGAATGCGGCGTAAAATGATTATACGGAAACGTAAATTCTATTTACGCCCGTATCAGGTTGATATCGCTCGGCTTTTTATTCCTTTGTGAAGCAATTAATCTTTAAATTTATTAGTATGAAAATGTTGAAAAGGATACTGCTTATTTTTGCATTGTTTGTGGCATTTGCCTCCAGTGCGCAGCAGAGAATTAAAGTGTCGGACGGATTGTATCTGGTGAGCTACGGCAATACCGCAGTGATTGAAGATGACATCAATCAGAAGTCAATATCCATAGAGGTGGCTCAGGACGGCATCGACAGGGCTACGGGCGAGAAAGTGTATAATGTAGTCTGCGGGAGGTGGACCAAAAGGGTTGTCAAAGATGGCCTGAAGGCAGCAATAGATGCGGGAGTCATAGCGGCTGCCGAAACTAAGGGAGCATCATTGATCGTGTCACAGGCCGCTAAACTTGTAGGTTACATTTATGATGATGTATGTGGCTATTTCGGGTCTGATTTCTAAAATTCCAAACCAGTTATTTTTTAATTAATATGAGAACTCGAGTATCTAAATTAATAGTAGCGATAGTCCTTGCCGTAGTAGGAATGATGGCAGTCTCTTCATGTTCGACTGAATTTAATGAGGGATTCAGACAGGGTTATAAAGCTACAACCGGAGTAGATTTGTGACGGTATTAAGATTTTATGATAATCGGGGAGGAGGCGCTTGCGCTTTCTCCCCGATTTTTGTTATATTTGCGGGACGGGGGAGGCTATTGTAGCTAAATAGCTATCATAGCTGATATAGCTATTTAGGGACCATGCAGGCGCGGAGGGTGTTGCAGAACCCGATTTTAGCTGACCGCGGTTGAAAACCGCGGCTACTACTCAGTTGATTATCAGGGGGAGTCTTCGCATAGTAGCCGCGGTTTTTAACCGCGGAAAGTTTAGTATTGCACCCCTCCTACCAGGGAATCGTGTCAGGAGCGGGTGGGTGCTTTTTTTGTTGTTGAATTTAAATTTTTTGTTTATTTATGATTGATTTTTCTTATTGTTCGCCTACGCGGTATGTGTTTGGGCGCGGGGCCGAGGAGAAGGTCGGCGAGCTGACGGCCGGTATGGGTGTGAAGAAGGTGTTGGTGGTGTCGGGGCACGCTTCGGCGCGTAGGTCGGGTTTGCTCGACAGGGTATTGACGGCTCTTTGCGCCGCCGGTATCAAGACTCTCGAGCTTACGGGCATTGACCCCAATCCTACCGATGACCGGGTGTATGAGGGGATAGAGATATGCCGGCGCGAGGGTGTCGACGGCCTTGTGGCCGTTGGCGGAGGCAGCGCGATTGACACGGCCAAGGCGATAGCGGGCGGTGTGGTGTACGACGGTGATTTCTGGGATTTCTACGAGGGGACGGCCATAATGCAGAAGGCGTTGCCGGTGGGTGTGGTGCTTACTATTCCGGCTGCCGGAAGCGAGGGGTCGGGCAACTCGGTCATAACCCGAAAGAGCGACATGAAGAAGATTTCGCTGCGGACGGACATGGCGTTGCGGCCGAAATTCGCGATACTCAATCCGGAACTGACATTCACTTTGCCGCCGTTCCAGATGGCGAGCGGTATCGCCGACATGATGGCGCATATCATGGAGCGCTATTTTACCCCTACGGAGGATTGCGAGACTACCGACCGTGTGGCTGAAGGATTGCTCAAGGCCATCATCACGGAGGCGCCGCGCACTATGGCCAATCCCGACGACTATCAGCCGCGTGCCAATATCATGTGGGCCGGGACGCTTGCGCACAACGGCGTGTGCGGCTGCGGACGCGTGGAGGACTGGGTGAGCCACTTTATGGAGCATGAAATTTCGGCTGTGTACGGCGTGACGCATGGCGCGGGACTTGCAGTGGTGTTCCCGGCGTGGATGACGTTTATGGCCGACCATAAGCCGGAGCGTGTGGCACAGTTTGCGCGGCGTGTGTTTGACGTGAAGGATAGCGACGACCGTGCGGCCGCATTCGAGGGTATAAGCTGTCTGAGCGCATTCTATGGCTCGATAGGGTTGCCTATAAGTTTCGCCGAGCTTGGGATTGAGAACCCCGATATAGATTTGCTCGTGAAGCGTCTGCATGTCAACAAGGGTGAGGTGATAGGCGGATACTACCGACTTACGCAGGCGGAGACGTATGAAATCTTTAAGATAATGAGTAATTAGTAATTAGTAATGAGTAATTGTGGGAGGTAGGGTCATTAAGGTCATTAAGGACTTTAAGGTCGGACATGTCGGACGGGTCGGACATGTCTGACCTTTTGTGTGAGATTAGTGGTTGGGATTGCTAATTGCTAATTGCTAATTGCTAATTGCTAATTGCCTGAACTACCAGCCGCCGGAGGCTCCTCCGCCTCCGGTGGAACCTCCTCCGAAACTGCCTCCGCCGAAGCCTCCGCCTCCACCGAAACCGCCTCCGCGGCCGATGCCTCCCATCGGGATTATGACGGGGGGTGCCACGACTTTGGGTATTTCGTAGCGTATGCGGCGGCGTTTGTTGCAGTTCTTGCAGTAGAAGGTCTTCTCGCCGATGCCTTTGGCTGATGTGGTGGGCTGGGAGAGGACTACGTTTGACTCCTCGACTTCGGCTCGCGAACCGCATACGGGGCATACCTTGTAGGGGACGTTGTGGTTGATGTAGGGGAGGATGCGGTTGGTGCCGCACTCGTCGCAGTGCCATACGTCGTAGTCGACCGAACCGATGTTTTCCTCGCGGTCCTGGGCCGGGGTGAGGTAGTCGTTGTCGTGCACCTCGTCGATGAGACGCATGCGCCGGTTGCAGTTGGGACATAACGTGCGGGCGCGGCGCGCATGATGCATCAGCAGGAGCAGCAACAGGTAGCTGAGTACGGGGATGCCGAGAAATCCTACGGTGATGACGAGATAGGGGAGCTTGAGTCGCCGCAGCTTCTCGTAGCGTTCATGTCGTTCGAGTCCGCGCGAACGGGCGCTGACCACTGCGGCGACCACGGCCATGCCGAGGAATATTATGATGCCTGCCATGAGGTAGTCGTGGAAGAAATTGTCCTTTTTGGCTGCGGCGTTGTTGGCGTATTGCGACACGAGGTCGTCGGCATGTGCGGGGTCGGTTATTATAGCGCTTGCAGCGGCTACGGCATTGACTACGGCGGCATCGATGTCGCCGTTTTTCATTGCAGGGGCAATGATATTGCGGATGATGCGTCCGCAGCGGGCGTCGGTGAGCGCTATTTCCATGCCGCGGCCTGTGCGGAGGGCGGCTTTGCGGTCATCAACTGAGATAAGTATGAGGAGGCCGTTGTCGGTGTCTTTTTTGCCGATGCCCCATGCTTCAAATAGGTCGGTGGCGTAGTTGTCGATGTCGGCGCCGCTGAGGTCGCTGACTATGACGGCGACAGGTTCGGCGGAGGTGGAGCGCCATACGGAGCCGAGAATGGAGTCGGCGCGGGCTATTGCAGCGCGCGACAGGTGGCTGTCGGGGTCGGATACGAAGCGCGTGGAGTCGGCGGCGTGGACGTTGGGGACTTCGTCGACAGTACGCGCGGAGGCGGCAAAGGAGAGGAAGGCTATGAGAATCGCAATCAGATTACGCATTTTGGCAATTAGTAATTAGCAATTAGTAATTAGCAATTTTTTTGTCGATAAGGTCGATAAAGTCATTAAGGTCATTAAGGTCATTAAGGTCATTAAGGACTTTAAGGTCGGACCAGTCGGACGGGTCGGATGGGTCGGAGAGAGGGGGAGCGGGGTCCGCGGTTGAAAACCGCGGCTACTAATTGTGCATTGTAGCGGGCAATTATGAATTATGCATTGTGAATTATGAATTGCTTCAGACGGCGGGGAGGGACATGCCGTTGAGCTTGCGGTAGAGGTCGAGGGCGTAGACGTCGGTCATGGCGGATACGTGGTCAAGGACGGCCTGGATTTTCCCGAAGAGGCCGGGGGCTGTAACGTCGTACTGGCGCGGGACCTTGGAGAGGAGCAGGCGCGAGTAGTTGAGCTGCGGATTGCGCACGGCGTGTATAAATTTTTCGAGGAGGAAGGTGACAATTTTGTTACCGGCAAGCTCGATGTCGACGACGTCGGGGGCGCAGTAGATGCGTTGCCACGACATGTCGGAACAGGCCCGGTAGGCACGGGTCTCTATGGTGTCGACCGACGACAAGAGCGAGCCGGTGAACGTGCCCGCAAGGATAGCCTGCTCGTTGTCGAGGAAGGCGTCGCGGCAGCAGTTGACGAGGGCGCCGATGGCGCATGAGCGGAGGTAGGCGATTTTCTCGTTGGGGTCGTCGACGCGGTCCATGTGGACTATTATTTTCTCCCGGCGTCCGGGGTTGAAGAATGCGAGCAGGAGGGATATTACTGTGTCGGTGGGGAGGATTTTGAGCTTGTGGGCGTCCTCAATGTCCATTATCTCGTAGCAGATGTCGTCGGCGGCTTCCACGATGTAGACCAGCGGGTGGCGCGCGAAGCGGAGCGAGCCGTCGGGCGAGGGCAGACGCAGTATGCCGAGATGGTCGGCGATGCGCGAGAAGCATTCCGTCTCGGAGGTGAAGAATCCGAATTTGCCTTTTCCGCCGGCGAGGGTGGAGTCGTAGGGGTATTTGACGATTGACGCCAGGGTGGAGTAGGTCATGGCGAAGCCTCCAGGGCGGCGGCCGCGGAACTGATGCGTCAGCACGCGCAGCGAGTTGGCGTTGCCCTCGAAGTTGACAAGGTCGCTCCATTGGGCGGGTGTGAGTTCGCCGCGCAGGTCGGCTCCGGCGCCTTCGGAGAAGAATCCGGCAATCGCTTTTTCGCCCGAGTGGCCGAACGGCGGGTTGCCGAGGTCGTGGGCGAGACAGCCGGCTGCCACGATTTCACCGATTGCCTCGAATGTGTCGGCGGGAACGTCGGGGTGGCGTGTGCGGAGCGAGGCCGCTATGTCGTTGGCAAGAGAGCGGCCCACGCATGCCACCTCGATGGAGTGGGTGAGGCGGTTGTGGACGAAGATGCTGCCCGGCAGGGGGAATACCTGCGTCTTGTTCTGCAGGCGGCGGAAGGGGGAGGAGAAGACGAGGCGGTCATAGTCGCGCTGGAAGTCGGAGCGTGAGCCGCGCCGCTCGTCGTGGAAGTCCTCGAGGCCGAGACGCATGTCGGAAACGAGCTTTTCCCAACGCATTGGATTCAATTCATAATTCATAATTCATAATGCAAAATTGGCCATTCGGGGGGAGAACTCGGAGGACTCGGAGATTTCGGAGGACTCAGAGGAATCGGAGAACTCGGGGGGGGTCGGCCAATTCAAAATTCAACACTCAACATTCAACATTCGATTGTGTCATCGTCGTAGGTCTGGTAGAGGAGGTCGTTGTAGGGGAAGCGCTGGAGGTGGATTTCCTTGGCCATGCTGTAGAGGCGCTGCTTGAGGAGGTCGATGTTGATGCCTTTTTTGGCGGAGATGAATACGCAGTTGTCGTGCATCTTCGACATCCATGAGTCCTCGAGTTCCTTCAGGGGGATGTTTTCGCGGGTGCGGGGTGTGAGGTCGTCTTCGTCCTTGGGCACATAGTTGTAGGCGTCGACCTTGTTGAACACCATTATCATCGGTTTGTCCTTGGCGTCACATACCTCCTGGAGGGTGCGGTTTACAACCTCGATCTGCTCCTCGAATCCGGGATGTGAGATGTCGACGACGTGAACGAGAATGTCGGCGTCGCGTACCTCGTCGAGAGTCGACTTGAAGGAGTCGACGAGGTGTGTTGGGAGCTTGCGAATGAAGCCTACCGTATCGGTCAGGAGGAAGGGGAGGTTGTCGATGACGACCTTTCGGACAGTGGTGTCGAGTGTGGCGAAAAGCTTGTTTTCGGCGAATACTTCGCTTTTGGCGAGGAGGTTCATCAGCGTCGACTTGCCCACGTTGGTGTAGCCTACGAGGGCTACGCGGGTGAGTTTGCCGCGGTTTTTGCGCTGCATGGATTTCTGTTTGTCGATGGCGAGTAGTTCGTCCTTGAGTCGGGATATTTTGTCGAGGATGATACGGCGGTCGGTCTCTATCTGGGTTTCGCCGGGACCGCGCATGCCGATACCTCCGCGCTGGCGCTCAAGGTGAGTCCACATACGGGTGAGGCGCGGGAGGAGATACTGGTACTGCGCCAGCTCGACCTGCGTCTTGGCGTTGGCCGTCTGTGCGCGTTTGGCGAAGATGTCGAGGATGAGCGACGTGCGGTCGAGGATTTTGACCTGCAGCTCGCGTTCGATATTCGATACCTGTTTAGTGGTGAGGTCGTCGTCGAAGATTACCATTCCGATGTCGTTGGACTCGACGTAGGCTTTGATTTCCTCGAGTTTGCCTTTACCGACGAAAGTGGCGGAGTTGGGCATTTCCATTTTCTGGGTGAAGCGGTGCACGGTTACGGCGCCGGCCGTGTCGGCGAGAAATTCGAGCTCGTCGAGGTATTCATTGACCTTCGCCTCATTCTGGCGCGGAGTAATCAGTCCGACGAGGACAGTGCGCTCCGTGGTTTCTTTGTTTATAATCAGGTCTTTCATAAATTCTTTTGATGATAACGCAAATTTAACGTAAAAGTTTCGGATAGGCAAGAGGAGGGCGGAGGCAATAATGTCAGTAAGGTCTTTAAAGTCGTTAAGGTCTTTAAAGTCGAGGGCGGGATGTCGTGGGAAAAATTAGAGAAAAAATGTATGATGTAAAAATTGTGTTAAAAAATTTGGAAATAGCTTAAAGTGATAGTATATTCGCAGAATTACTAATCCACAAACTTAATACTATAAAAAGACATTTTATTATCCTGAAAATCATACAGAGTAGTAAATAGTGCAAAACGCGACATAGATGGTGCAAGAAGATTATCAATTGCACCATCTATGTTAAATTAATTGAAAAAAAACAATCTATCACAAAAAAATAAAACCAATTATTAAAACAAATCCTATATGAGAAAGTTATTACTATTTCTAATGCTTGCGTTATCGCTCGGCATACCGAGGGTGCAAGCTGACACAGCAACGCTGACACTGAGCAACACTGATGCCGGCAAGTTCTATAAAACGAATCCGATTACTCAGAAAAATGTCACATGGACAGCAACCACAACGAAAGGCTCAATCAACGGAGCCTGGCAATCAACTTATGGCGGCGAACAATATGGCACAGGCGCTTCACCGTGTGCCATAGAAATTTCCACCTCTGATATTTCAGGTACTATTACTAAAGTGGCAGTGCAATGTAACACAGGCGGCTCAGCCACAGTAGGTGTCACAGTAGGTGGCAATCAATTTGGAGGCGCGGCAAAAAACGTGACCAAAACAACGGGAATAAGTGCAAGTAAACCTGTACCTACTTATACCTTTGAGGGGACAGCCTCGGGCGAAATAATTGTGTCGCTGACTGGAACGAGTGCCGCCTGCTATCTTACCTCTATTGAAGTTACTTATACTCCTACCGACCCGGAGCCGACGAAACCCGGGGCGCCGATATTTAGGGTTAACGGTAAGGATGTAAGCGGGACATTGACGCTTGATATCGGTAAGAGTGAGACTGTCAATGTGGTGTGTGACGGCGCTACATCGCTTGTGTTTACTTCTCCGGAAGAATTGACAGAATCCAAAGACGCGAATGCGGTTTACACGATACCCTCAGCTTGGATAGTTTCGCCTACTCCGACTACTATAACGGTTGCGGGTAGTAATGAGGTGGGGACGGGCGAGTCCTCGACTTTGAATGTGGAATTTAAGGCGCCTGTTGTCACGGTTGATGCTCCGATTTTCAAATTGGCGGACGGAACGACGCTGAGCGGAAGTGCGACGGTCGAAGCCGGGACTGAAATTACAGTCGGGAGCGCTACTGCGGATGCGACGGTGACACTTTCGGCTGAACCTGCAGGTTCAGTTTTTATTAACGGTGTCACAGCCACCGTTAATAAAACATGTAAGCTCACTGCTGTCGCGACGCGGACGGTCAACGACGTCGTCGGTACTGCGACGTCGACGCTTGATGTTACGGTGAAAGAGAATACTCCTACAGGTACAGTCTACAAGCTCATTAATAGTACAGACGACCTTGTCGACGGAATGACATTTGTCATAGCTTCGAATACTAAAAATGTGCTCATGGGGAGCAAAACCGAATCCCATACATATCTTGATCCAGTCAATTTTACTTTCCCTTCAACAGGCAACGAAATTGAAGTAGAAGATGAGAAAGTAAATATCCTCACATTGGTTTCAACAGGTACGGCAGATAAATGGAAGATTAAAACGTCTGACGGTAACTATCTGTACTGGACTTCAGGCAATAGCCTGAATGTAGGAACTACGCCAAGCGGCAATACATACGTGGCTACTATTTCGTTTTCCGGCGACAATGCCAAAATTGCTTTTAACAACCAGACAAGTCAATATATCCAATATAATTCAGGCTCGCCTCGCTTTGCATGCTATTCAAGCAATCAATCGAAGGTACAGATTTATGCTATCACAACGCCGCGCGTAGCTGCCCCGACACTTACAGTGGCAGACGGTGCTACGTTTGAAACCGGAAGCGATGGAATTGTTTATTATACCAATCCCGCTACCGTTACAATTGCATCGGCAACTCCCGGCGCTGCCATACATTACACTATCACTGTTGGCGATACCACTGAGACAGTAGATGCGAAAACGAATTCCGTTACATTAGAAAATCTTAAGGAGTTAACGAGTGTTACAGCATACGCTACCTGCACCGATTACGAAGACAGTAAAGAGGTGTCGGCCGAATATCATTTCCGTACCGCAACGCCGGTTATAACATGTGATGACCCGGCGGAGGCTCAGAGCAAGACTGTTACGATAAGCTGCGTCACCAATGATGCAACGATAGAGTATTCGATTGACGGTGGTCTCAATTGGGAGGAATATACACAGGCGCTTGAGTTCAACGAGTCGGGCAAGACTGTCAATATCAAGGCACGTGCCAAGTCGGAACTTAGCGAGGGTTATACCGATGTGGTTGAATATCATGTGGCTATATATCCGGAGCTTAAGTGGCAGCCGTTTGAGTTGGTCACCGACATCACGAAGATTGTGCCGGGCGACGAGGTGATATTCGTGGCGAGCGATTACAATATTGCACTTGCTCCTTACGAAGGCAATGACGACAACTGCAAGAGCACTGAAATCACCAAGACGGGAGAGACAGGCGAGACGGTGAATATTGATCCGTCGGCCGCCAATGTCGGTATATATACCATAGAAAAGACCGACGACGGCAAATACAGATTCAAGGGCACTTTCACGGCCGGGTATCTGGCCGCAGTTGCAGGTGACGTGAACAAACTGCACTGCCATGTTGAAATGCCGGCCGAACCGGTGCATGCCGATGAGGCCACGATAGTCATTGACCCGACAACGGGACATGCCACTATAACATTTGTCGGCGAGGGTGTGACGCACAATGTGATGCGCTATCTTACCGGCGGCAAGCTGTTCAGCTGTTATGAACCGGACAATGCTTCATCGACATTAAAACCTGTCAGCATATACCGCCGCGGCGAGGCAGCCACGTATGCTCCGCGTCCTACGGCCACTCCGCAGGAGGGTGTGTATGAAGCTGGAGAAATCACGGAAGTGACACTGCAGTGCCTCGATGCCGACGGCAACGCGGTGACTGACCCGTCGCTGAAGATATTCTATACAACCGACGGCAGCAATCCGCGCAAGGGTGGAATGCTTTACACCGCACCGATACCTGTGGGCGACAACCTGACAGTCCGCGCCTACGCCACGATGGACGGATATTTTGACAGCCCGTCACTGATAGCGAGCTACGACATATTCACTCCGGGCAAGGAGTACCGCCGCGTTACGGCAGCCGAGATGCGGCACCTGTCGCCTGACGACGACATCATCGTATTGGGTTCGCCGAGCGACGAGGAATCGGTATATGCATTGTCACGCAACCAGGTGAGCGAGGGCAATTACGCCTACCGCGAGGCTGTAAAACTTGACAACGTAGTCAAGAGCGACGGCCGCATTGTCATCAATAAGAAAGATGTACAGGTGCTGACGCTGCTTGAAGGCGATGATTATTACGGCGGCTATGACTGGCGCTTGTATGCGTCGGGTTCGAGCATCGGAATCGACGGCAATACCGATGGCTTCCTTCTTGCCGAAGGTAATGTAAATGCGCTGAAGACGATACGTATCAATACGCCGGCTGACGACCGCCTGCCGAATGCCGATGTGCGTTTCCACAGCATTGCTGAAAGTGATTACGGCAACGAGTATGGCGGTGTGACAGTGCAGTTCGGCTCGCCCGACGGGCATGAAACGGACTATCCGAAGCTGATGGCGCTGACGCGCACCGGAGCCGACAGTTACCGATTTGATGTGCGCAAGGAGGCCGATTTCACGGCAGCGGCGCCGAGCAGCTGGTATGTGTCGATATTCAAGGTGTTTGACCCGACGATGCTTTATGCTCCGAGCTTCACCAATCTCGACAGCCGTGTCACTCCGGAAACGAAGATAGAGATTACCTCGCCCAACACGGAGAATAATCCCGAGACCGAGATATGGTACTCGATGGACGGTGGCGCGACGTGGACGAAGTATACCGAGGCGTTCACCATCCCGACGATGGGTACATATCATGTATTGGCACGCACCCGCAACGCCAATCTTACGGGTGGCGACGACAACGGCTACAGTGATATTGTGACTCAGACGTATATCGTGACCGACAACGAGATATTCGAACTCGTGACCGACGCGAGCACGCTGAAGGAGAATGACCGCATCGTGTTTGTGAATGCGGTAAAATATAAGAAAAGTTCGACCGATGAAGCATCCGGATGGTATACTCCTGCAGACTTTGATTCAGCAAACGGCAGATTTAATGCAACTGAAGTAAAACCTGTCGATGCAACTGAAACTATACCGCAGAGTATAGTCATACCGAGTGAATCAACTGTTCAGGTGTTCCGTCTTGAATATGATACATCTGCTAAAGACCCCCAAAGGCCTTGGGTACTCTTTGCCAACGGTCATGAAAATCCGGTGTATCTGCGTAGTGCAAAAGCTAAGGAATTTGAACTCAGCACGCTTCCCGAGGATATTGACAGCCGGCAATATTATAATGTCAAGATTGATATAAAGACCAACTCAGACTATGTAAATTATGCATCCGCTACTGTAACAGGTACGGTAGCGGACAACGCGTACATAACGTTTAACGGAAGTAACAATGTAAGAAACTACATGCGTTTTAATCCTTCCGGTGGATTGCGCTTCCGTGGTTATGAAGAAAAAAGTGGCGCAGAAGAAGGAGTAGTGAATACAAGCACTTGGCCGGTGCGCGTGTATCGTGCGGCGAAGAGGGTGCTGCCTCCTACTGTTACCGTTTATGACGCTACTGCGGAGGGTGACAAGGCATACGAGACTGAAATCGAAACGTTCAGCAATGCAGTGCGTGTTGTCATCAAGCACAATCCGAATACCGACAATGGAGCCGACCTGCTCTATTCGTGGTCGCAGAGCAAAGAGAACGCGCCGGTGCTCAGCGAATATCTTGAGGCAGAACCTAAAGATGCAACGGAGATACAGCTCATGGTCGACGGCAACAGCATTGAGATATTCCGCAACGGTTCGTTCGGCAATATCGACGGTCTTGCCTCGATTGAGGGAAATCACGTGCTCCGCGCAGTGACTACCGACGGTATCAACACCAGCGCGTCGCTCCCGCGCATTATCAATTTCAAGTGCTCCAAGCCGGTGGTATCGAAAGGTACGGGCAACGCGGTGCAGGTGACCCGCCCCGGCGGCTACACGATAGGCGCGCGTCTGTATTATTCATACGATGACGAGCCTATTGTCGAGGATGAGGCCCACAGGCTGAACTATGCGTCCGGCTCGACGATGTTTGAGCAGATACCGTTTGACGGACATTCGAAAGTGAACGTACAGGCAGTGAAGGATGGCTATGAGCCGTCGGACATCGCGGTGTACACACCCTATACCTACGTGCCCCGCGCTCATGCGGTGCAGCTGCTCGAACTTACCGACGAGGGCAAGGCGGAATATGCGAAACTGCTTGGCAGCGACGCGGAAGGTTTCATAGATGAAACGCCGTGCTACGTGACAAACCGCACTGTAGAGACAGGACAGTTCTATATCATAAAGGAGTCGGGCGACGAGCTGCTGATGACGCCGTGTACCGACAATGTGAAGGCCCGCGAACTTAAGGACTACCGTCCGGCGAATACGAGCGCTGCAAAGGTCAATGTGAAGTGGACTACCGACTACTATGTGCACGTGGTTGACGAGGACGCGCTCCTGTCGGCCATAGGAGGAGCGGAGAAGCTGGGCAACGGCGACAATGTCGTGGACGACGGCGAGATTGTAGCCAAAATATTTGTCAACGGTTCGGCCGATGGAATCGGCACGAAGCGCAGTCCGTTCATGCTCAACGGCGTCCCGAAGGTGTATCACGGCGCATTGCTGAAACGTCACGGTGCCATCGGTACGATAATGCTCAACTCGACAGTGGAGTATACGGTGAAGGCCGAAACGGGAGATGAGAACTACGCCGAGAGCGGCTCAGACCAGATAACGCCGCTGATACCGAGTGTTTACGGGGGCAGCTATGCCTATACCTACAGTCAGGAGCCGCAGGATCTCACACGTGACTATCCGACTGACTTCCTGAAGTTCAAGGTAGAGTCGCGCGTGAAGAAGAATGATGACGGCACTCCGTCGGAAAGCGAGGTGCTGATACCGACATCGGAGGTCGACCCGCGTCATCTCGATGTAGCGATAACTTTCTTCCGTCCGAATGTCAGCGACGAGATACTGATGCGCAACGACATCTACTACACCGTGCAGATAACGGGACGCGACAGCGATGTCGAGGGTAGCGGACTCTATGTGGACCGCGTGCAGGACAATATGGCGGACGGTGCATCGACCGTGCTTCCGGAGTATTATCAGTTCACGGTGAAAGATGTGTCGCCGCGCGAGGATATATATCCGACTCTCGAGGTTGTAGCCACGGAGTATGTCGAGAATTATACGGGCAGCGATAACTACGGTCGCTTCATATCAAATTATGGCGACAATCTCGTAGTTGAAGCAGCAAATTCACCAATGCTCGGCCAGGGAACCATAAGCAAGATACATCTCGGGCATCTCGCCCCCGGGGGGAGCGACCTCAGAGGTAACACCAACAGCAGTGGCAAATACTCATGGATGTACAAGGGACATAATGACCTGGTTCCTCCGGAAGAACTCGTGCATGACAACAACGACAATACGGAGGACGCAATCAGACTCGCTCCCGTATACTACCACGTCGAGACGTATTCGAGCGGCATGACTGATTATGCGTCATACGAGTATCTTGTGAAACATGTCGATGGTCATAACGAAAGTGATAGCCCGGCGTTGAAATTTGCCGCAGACGGCTCGTTTATCACCGATGACGAGGTTGACCCGCTGCTTGGCACGTATATCGCCAATGGTTTCGCGGCGTATACCAATATAGTGGTGTCGTTCACTCCGGTATATGTATTCAGCCATGACCCGAATGCCACTACGGGCGGTGACGGAAGCTCGGTGATAGCGCAACTTGACAGAGTGCAGTCAGTGAAAAACAATGTGGCTGCCACTTGCATTACCGTGCCCCGCAGGAGCGTCAAGGACGATACGACACTGGGTAGCGCGAAGGCTGCTCCCATGCTCGGCGAACAGCGGCCGATGCGTCACTATGGTCTGACTGACATGACTGCCGACAACATAACCGACCTTACGGGCGCGGACGCGGCATTTGATGTAGTCCCGGGCAATCCGCTGACGCGTCAGCTCAGTGATGAGGAGGTGACGGGAGTAGAGAATGTCGCTGTTGATGATAACGGTGATGTGGAGTATTATAATCTTTAGGGTGTAAGAGTCACCAATCCCGGCCACGGGGTTTATATCGAACGGCGCGGCAATCGGGCGACGAAAGTGATTAAATAAGTGAAAAGGGAGCCGAAAGGCTCCCTTTTTTTAATTCATAATGCGTAATTCATAATTCATAATTGGGCGGGGAGGGGGATAAGGTCGTTAAGGTCGTTAAGGTCATTAAGGTCATTAAGGACTTTATGGACTTTAAGGACAAGGTGGGAAGATAATAATGTGGGACGGGAATTATGAATTGTGAATTATGAATTGTGAATTGCCAAAGTGAATTGTGAATTGACGAAGTGAATTATTTTTTTGTGAAGCCGTCGGCTGCGCAGCGTTGCTGCATGTTTTTGATGCGGGCGGCGGTGTCGGGGTGGTCGGAGAAGGCGTTGGCAAGTGAGCCGGTGGCGCGGTTTGACTGTTGTTCGAGAGCCTGCATTTTTTCGAAGGCGAGTACCATCGCGTAGGGGTTTTTGCCTGCGGCTTTGAGGAAGTCGTAGCCGTAGTTGTCGGCTTCGGTCTCCTGTTTGCGTGAGTATTTGGCCGATGCGAGGGTCTGTGCGAGTTGCCCGAGCTGGCTGTCGGTCAGTGCGGCAGCGGTGGCGCTTGTGGAGCCTACGGCGTCGGCAAGGGCGCTGTTGAGGAGAGCCTGCCTGAAGGCGTCCTTGGAGTCTTCGTTGGCTACGTGGCCTATCTCGTGGCCTATGATGCCGAGGAGCTCGTCGTCGGTCATCATGTCCATGATGCCGGTGTAGACGCGTACGCTGCCGTCGGCGCAGGCGAAGGCGTTGATGTCGTCGGTGATGTAGACTTTGAAGTTGAGCGGTGTGCCGTTGACCGATTTGAGGTTTTGGGTAAGGCGGTTGAGGCGTTTGGTGTATTGGCTCGATGCGGACGCTATTTTATTTTCGGAGTCCATCTTTGCTACGGCCTGACGGACGTACTGCTGCACCTGGGCGTTGGAAAGCGACATAGCCTGGGTGCTTTTTTCGATTGCCGAGCCGAGTCGGGTCATGTCGACGTTGCGCATGGATGAGCATGATACCGCAGCCATCGCTATGGCTGCGAGGAGGGGAAGTGAAAGTTTTTTGTTCATAATATAATGGTTTTGAGTATTTCCCCATTTCCGCGTCCGGGAACCGCGGCTGCTATTTTGACGGAGTCGGCGGCTGCGCCGGGGTGCAGCCCTACGGCGTGGGGAGCTTTGCGGGGCAAAGGTACAAAAAAGTGAATATAATTTAAAATGCATATAATATGGGAACAATGGTGAGGGGAAGTTGTTCTACCAGTACAAGACGCCCTTAAACGTGATGTGGATGATTGGTATTTAACCAACTCGAAGAGTGATATCAAACTCTTTCAAATTCTCGAGGTAAGGTCTTCTAAAAAGACGAGTGGACAGCAAATCCACACAAAATCCACTGAGACGCATGGACATCAGGCGGAGCATGATTTCGATAGATTTCATGCTCCGCCCTTGTTTAATTCATAATTCATAATGCATAATTCATAATTATGCATTTTAATGTGAGAGTATTATATCAATTGAGAGTTGTGGCGAATTTGTAGATGCAGGTGGAGTGGTAGGGGACGCCGGGGGTAATTACTGTCGTGGGGTAGGAGGGGACGTTGGGGGAGTTGGGGTAGTGCTGGGTCTCCATGACTATGGCTCCGCGGTAGGGGTAGGGGATGGAGTCTTTGCCGAGAACTTTGCCGTCGAGGAAGTTGCCTACGTAGAACTGGAGGCCGGGCTCGTCGGTGTAGACTTCCATGGTGATGCCTGTGGAGGGGGCGACGACGCGGGCGGCTATGAGTGTGGAGTCGCCGGCGGTGTTGAGGACGAAGTTGTGGTCGTAGCCGAGGCCGTTGCGCAGCTGCTCGTCGTCGGCGTCGATGTCACGGCCTACGGGTTTGGAGGTGCGGAAATCGAAGGGGGTGCCTTCGACGGGGCGTATCTCGCCGCGGGTCATGAACGTGCTGTCGATGGGCGTGAAGGCGTCGGCGTTGATGTAGACTTCGTGGCCGAGAATGTCGCCGGAGAGGTCGCCGGAGAGGTTGAAGTAGGAGTGGTTGGTGAGATTGAGCACGGTGGGACGGTCGGTTGTGGCCGAGTAGTTGATGGCGAGGGCTGTGTCGGGGCGGAGGGAGTAGGTGACGCGCACGTTGACGTTGCCGGGGTAGCCGGCATCGCCGTCGGGTGAGAACAGGGTGAGCACGAGAGTGGAGTCGTTGGGCTGCGATGCGTCCCAGAGTCGGTTGTGGAAGCCGTCGGGACCGCCGTGGAGGCTGTGGCCGTAGTTGTTGACGGAGAGCCGGTAGACGGAGTCATTGAGGGTGAAGCGGCCCTGGTCGATGCGGTTGCCGTAGCGGCCGATGAGTGCGCCGAAGTTGCCGTCGATGTTGATGTAGTCGTCGATATTGTCGTGGCCGAGGACTACGTCGACGGGTTTGCCGTCGCGGCCGGGAACCATCAGTGATACGACGCGTCCGCCGAAGTCGGTGATGCATGCTTCCATGCCGGCGTGGTTGCGGAGTATGAAAAGGGAGGTGGTGTCGCCGTCGACGGTTGTGACGAAGCGCGCGGGGTCGAGGCCTGAGAGGGTGAGTGACGTGTCGGGCTGCTGCGAGGAGCAGGATGCGAGCAGCAGTGTCGCTGCGGCGAGGGGGATGAATTTTTTCATGGTTGAGTCGGTTTGTTTTTGCAAAGATAGGAAATAATTTCGGATTAATCGGGAGATTGGTAATAATCATGATTAATCAGGACTAATCGTGATTAATCGGGGTAATGGGTGATTAATGTGACAATTTTAAGAAAATTTAATTTTTTGGAGATATTATTTTGTTTTATTGATATTATTAGTATATCTTTGTTTTTATTAATGCTTTGGAATCGCATTTATAATGGCCGGGTGCTTTCTTATGGCCGGGCTTTCTGCTTGGATGAACATTTATTTTTTAATCAATCATAATCTTAAAAAAATGGAACAATCAAATCAGCTTAACGAAAATGTGAAACAACTCAAAGGTATGCTGGGCTTTCTTAACCCTTCTACCTCGTTTATAGTAAATGCGGCTTTTGCTGTGGTTGCTTTTGTGCTTTTCATCCTGCAGGAGAATTATGGGGTGACCGCAATCTCCGGAATGTTTAAATATGCAGGCGGTATTCTGGGCTTCCTGGCACTTGTTGGCCTGACAATCGCTGCCGTGACATATCCGATGAAGAATAACAAACTTAGCGCAAATATCAATTACTTCATTATCGGCTTCATGCTTCTCTTCAATCTGCTCGCCATTTATTGGGGTATCATCACGATTCTCCTTGTGGTACTGGTGCTCCTTCCCTGGGCAGTTTTCACTTTCCTGAAGAAAGATGACGAAGTACGTCTTTAATTGAGACGGGATAAGGAATATGCGGGTGCGCTTCCGGGTGGAGCGCACCCGCTTTTTTAGGACAGGTCGTTAAGGTCATTAAGGTCGTTAAGGTCGTTAAGGTCGTTAAGGTCAGGGGTGGAGATAATTATGAATTATGAATTATGAATTATGAATTGTTGGGGTTGGTTGAAGGAAATGGTGCGGTGGCTGAAAAAATTTGGAGTTGAGGAGGGTGTTGGTTATTTTTGCAATTGAATAATTTTTGCAATTGAATAATAATCATGTGCGCGTAGATTGTATATGGAAAAAAATCAGGATGCCGATTACAAGAGGGTGGAACGTACGGTGTATGTCGCGCTGTGGGGCATTGTTGCCATTTTGCCGCTTGCAGTGCAGGTGTACGAGTATCTTAACGGTACGGACGCTGTGCTGGAATTCAACAAGGTGGTCAAGACGTGGTTGGGGCTGTTGCCGTTCTTTATACTGTTCTGGGTGCATGACCTGCTGCTGATACGTCTGCTCATGCGGCGGCGGACAAAGGTGCTGTATGTGGTGCTTACGGCGGCTGCGATAGCATGCATGATAATGACGATATACAAGCCGCACAAGCCGCACCGTAAGCCGGGCGACACGTCGTTGCGCGAGATTGTGGTGACCGACGTGGAGACGGGAGCGGAGCTGCGGCGGTTCACAAGCCGCGGGAAGCCGCGTCCGCCGTTCAACATGTTCCTGCTCACCAATATCGTGTTCGCGCTGTTCACCGTGAGTATCAATATCGCTGTCAATCTGTATTTCAGGGGGTTGAGCAATCGGCGGCGTATAGCCCGGCTGGAGGCCGAGAATACGTCGACGCGTCTGCAATTTCTTAAATATCAGATAAATCCGCATTTCTTCATGAATACGCTCAACAATATACATGCGCTTATCGACATCGATGCCGACCGGGCACGCGATGTGGTGATAGAGCTGTCGAAGCTGATGCGGTATGTGCTTTATGAGATTGACAAGGATGAGGTGACGCTGAAGCAGGAGGTGGATTTTCTCAACAATTACATCGAACTGATGAGGATAAGGCTGACCGATAATGTGAAGATAAAGGTGGCGATGCCGGAGGGCGGGGAGGATATAAAGTTGCCTCCGCTGCTGTTTATCCCGTTTGTGGAGAATATCTTCAAGCACGGTGTGAGCTACCGCGAACCGTCGCTGATAGATATATCGCTGAGTGCCGGCGATGACGGCAGCGTGACATTCCGTTCGGTCAACAGCAACCACGCCAAAAGCGGGGGCGACAGTCATCACGGCATCGGGCTTGAAAACCTGCGCCGGAGGCTCGACCTGCTATACCGCGACGGATACACACTTGAAATCGACAACCGCGGCGATACGTTCGTGACGCGGCTCACGATACCCGTGGCCCGCGGCAGCGTAAAAAAACAGACTTGCAGACGGTAATATCAGGAGGGACGGTATATGAAGACGCTGAGATGCATAGCGGTGGACGACGAGCCTTTGGCGCTGATGCAGTTGGGCAAGTATATAGAGCGTACGCCGGGGATAGAGGTGGTGGAGACGTGTTATGACGCCAACGAGGCTCTCGCTGCTCTTGACCGCCATGATGACGTCGACATAATGTTTCTCGACATCAACATGCCGGACATGTCGGGCATGGAGCTTGCGCGACGGCTTACGCCGGGACGACCGCTCGTCATATTCACAACGGCGTATTCGGAATATGCCATAGAGGGATTCAAGGTTGAGGCTGTCGACTATCTGACAAAGCCGTTCAGCTACGATGAATTCGCTGCATCGGTGGAAAGGGCGCGGCGCAGGCTCGGCAGCGGCGCGCGGAGCGATGAGGCGATTTATGTGAAGGAATCGGGGTCGACACGGCGTGTCATGTTAGGGGACATAAGTGTGATAAAGGGTCTTGCGGAGTATGTACAGATATATTTAGCGTCGTCACCGCGGCCGGTGACGACGCTTATGAGCCTGCGCACGCTCGAGGAGACACTGCCTGCTGAGCGGTTCATGCGCATACACCGGTCGTATATCATCAATCTCGACGCTGTCGAGGAGGTGGGACACAACCGGGTGAGGATTGCTTCGGAGGAGCTTCCCGTGAGCGAGAGCTATCGGGGAAGATTCAGGGAGTATATCAGCCGCAAGCGGCTGTAGGCGGGAATTTTGAATTTTGAATGGGGAATTTTGAATTACCCTTTGGTCAGAATTTGTAGCCGGCTTTGGCTATGAGGGCTTTGTCGGCGTCGATAGTGGAGCCGAGGGTGGTGAGCATGTCGCCTACGATGCCTCCGTTGATGCCTATCTTCATGGCGCGGAGCTGGCCTTCGGTGGAGAGTTTCTGACGGCCTCCGGCGAAGCGGAGATGGATAGAAGGGTGGACGAATCGGAATATCGCTATCGAGGTCAGGATTTCCTGCTCGGTGAGGGGCGGAGTGTCGGCCAGCGGGGTGCCGGGGATGGGTATGAGTATGTTGATCGGAATCGATACCGGCTCGATGTCGCGCAGTGCGAGTGCGAATTCCACACGCTGGCACGGTGTCTCGCCCATGCCGATTATCCCCCCCGAGCATATTTCGAGTCCGGCCTCGCGGGCTGCGCGGATAGTGGCTATCTTGTCATCATGGGTGTGGGTAGAGCATAATGCGGGGAAGAATGAGGGGGCAGTCTCGAGGTTGCAGTGATAGCGGACTGCGCCTGCCTGACGCACTTTGCGGAGGTCGTCGAGGTCGAGCAGACCGAGCGACGCGCACGTGAGCATGGGTGTCTCGTCGGTGACACGGCGGAGCATGGAGCAGATGGCGTCGAGCGATTTGCCCTTGGCCGCCTTGCCGCTCGTGACGAGCGAGAAGCGGCGTATGCCTTTTGCCGCGTTGTAGCGTGCGAGGGTCATGCATTCCTCTTCGGGTATGATGGGGTAGGTGTCGCAGCCGGTGGTCCAGTGAGCCGATTGCGCGCACCATTTACAGTTTTCGGGACAGCGCCCCGAGCGGGCGTTGATTATGGAGCAGGAGTCGAATTGGTCGGAGCAGAGGGCGGCCGTAATGTCGGCGGCCGCGTCGCAAAGAGCGTCGAAGTCGGCGTCAAGCAGTGAATAGGCTTCGGCGGAGGTGATGATGCCTCCGCCGATTATCCTGTCTTTAATGTCGGTGAGTGATGAATTATCCATTTGTTCAGTTGAAGTCATGAATCAGTCGAAGTCGTAGAGGGGTGTTGAAAGATAGCGTTCGCCGGTGTCGGGGAGAATGACAACGATTGTTTTCCCCTCGTTTTCGGGGCGTCGCGCCACTTCTATCGCGGCGTAGAGCGCGGCGCCGGAGGAGATGCCTACAAGGAGCCCTTCGCGCGAGGCGAGGCGTGCGGTGTCGAATGCCTGGGAGTCGGTGACGGTGATGATTTCGTCGACAGCGTCGCGGTGGAAGTTGGCGGGTACAAATCCGGCGCCGATGCCCTGTATCTTATGCGGACCGGCCGGTTTGCCCGACAATACAGCCGAGCCGGCAGGCTCCACGCCAATGGTGTGGATGGCGGGGTTGTGGGCCTTGAGGCCTTCCGACGTGCCGCTGAGCGTGCCGCCGGTGCCTACCGCCGACACGAATATGTCGACTTTGCCGTCGGTGTCAAACCATATTTCCTCGGCCGTGGAGTTGCGGTGGGCTTCAGGATTAGCAGGGTTGTCGAACTGCGAGGGGATGTAGGCTCCGGGTGTGGAGTTCCTGATTTCCTCGGCCTTGGCTATGGCACCGGCCATGCCCTGCGCCCCCGGTGTGAGCACTATCTCGGCGCCGAGAGCACGGAGCAGTTTGCGGCGCTCGATGCTCATGGTGTCGGGCATGGTGAGGATGATGCGGTAGCCTTTGATTGCCGCCACCCAGGCGAGGCCGATGCCGGTATTGCCCGAGGTAGGCTCGACGATAAGTCCGCCGGGGCGTAGTTCGCCGGCACGTTCGGCCGCCTCAATCATGGCGAACCCGACGCGGTCTTTCACGGAACCGCCGGGGTTGAAATATTCCACTTTGGCGAGGAGTCTCGCCTTGAGGTTTTCGATTTTCTCTATGCGTTTCAGCTCTACGAGCGGCGTGTTGCCGATGAGCTGGGTCATATCGTCGTATATGCGTGCCATAGGATGCTATATTTTGTGGGTAATGTTATACTTTTTCGAGAGCCTGCGCGAGGTCGGCGATGAGGTCGTCGACATGCTCGGTGCCGATGCTCAGGCGCACGGTAGTGGGGGTGATGTGCTGCTGTGCGAGTTCCTCGGGAGTCATCTGTGAGTGGGTGGTGGTGTAGGGATGTATCACGAGGCTCTTGACGTCGGCCACGTTGGCGAGGAGCGAGAAGATTTCGAGCGAGTCGATAAAGCGCCATGTGGACTCCACGTCGCCGTCGATTTCAAATGTGAAGATAGAGCCTGCACCGTTGGGATATAGCTTGAGGTAGAGGTCGTGGTCGGGGTGGTCGGGGAGCGAGGGGTGGTTGACTTTGCGTACCTTGGGATGATTTTTGAGGAAGTCGACCACACGGAGGGCGTTGTAGACGTGGCGCTCGACGCGCAGCGAGAGAGTCTCGAGTCCCTGGAGCAGAATGAAGGCGTTGAAGGGGGAGATGGCGGCGCCGGTGTCGCGCAGGATAACGCAGCGGATACGGTCGACGAACGCCGAGCGGCCTGCCACGTCGGCGAATACGGCACCATGGTAGCTGGGGTCGGGCGCGGCGATGGTGGGGAATTTGTCGGCATTGGCCTTCCAGTCGAAGTTGCCCGAGTCGACAATCACGCCGCCGAGGCTTGAGCCGTGGCCGCCGATGAATTTGGTGGCGGAGTGCACGACGATGTCGGCGCCGTGCTCGATAGGACGCATGAGGTATGGGGTGCCGAACGTATTGTCGATAATCAGCGGAATATTGTGGCGGTGGGCCACTTCGGCTACGGCGTCGATGTCGAGCACTTCGGAGTTGGGGTTGCCGAAAGTCTCGGCGTAGAGGCAGCGGGTATCGGGGGTGATTGCAGCCTCAAGAGCCTCCAGGTCGCGGAAATTGACGATAGTGTTCCTTACGCCCTGGGCGTGGAGGGTATGGGTGATGAGGTTGAAGGAGCCGCCGTAGAGATTGTCGGCTGCCACGATATGCGTGCCGGGCAGAAGGATATTCTGCAACGCGTAGGTTACGGCGGCGGCGCCCGAGGCTACGGCAAGAGCGGCCACACCGCCTTCGAGGGCGGCCACGCGGCGTTCGAACACGTCCTCGGTCGGGTTGCCGAGCCGGCCGTAGATGTTGCCCGGCTCTTTGAGCGCGAAACGGTCGGCGGCGTTCTGCGAGCTGCTGAATACGTAGGATGTAGTCTGATATATAGGTACTGCGCGGGCGTCGGTGGCGGGATCGGGGGTTTCCTGTCCGGCATGGAGCTGTATTGTCTCGAAGCGGTATTTACGATTTGCTGTCATAATAGGGTATTTTTAATTAAATATGACGCAAAGTTAGGTAACCGATGAGAAATAATCAATTTTTTTAATATAATTTATAGCTAATATTGTTTGTCAGCGAACAGCGATTTTTTTGTCGCCTACTATGTAGATTCCCGACGGGAGGCCGGCGACGGCATCGGCCGGAGAAATATTGTGGCGGAGCAAAGTGCCCGAGATGGTGTAGACGTTGACGGCGCGGGGTGCAGCGTCGATTGCTACGTCGGCTACGCCTGTCGGTACGTTGCCTTTGACAACAGCTATTGATTGAGTCGTGTAGTCGAATTCCACGATATATGCGCCGGGAGTGAAGTTTTCGGGATACCATGCGTTGGAGGTGCCTCCGGAGGCGAATGTCGAGTATGGCATCCATGTTTTCTCGGGAGCGGCTACGCGCGATGCGGGAGGTGCGTAGCGCACATTCTGGTCGACAGTGGCCCAGTCGGTAGAGCTTGTGCCGAGTTTCGTGACGAAACTGAACTCACCGTTGCCTGCGAGATTTACCTCGTAGTAGTAGGTCTTGCCGTCGGGTATCTCGGTAAACTGTATGCCGCTTATGCCGTAGTCGGGCTGCCACTCGTGTCCTTGTATCTGTCCGATTAGAATGGGTAGTGCCGGAGTGTTGACGGGAGCTATTCCGGTGGCGGATATTTCCTCTGCGGAACTTACATCGGCAACCGCCTTGAGGGCTACATAATTGACAGCCGCCGGCTTCAGATCGGTGAAATAAAATGTGCCACGCATGATGCCTGACGTATAGTATGTGCTGATAGTGCCATCAGAGAGTGTCAGCTCCTGCCGGGCGTTGTTGCCGTGGTAGTCGGTATAATATGCCGTGACGATGTATTCTGTCGGTATCGGAGCTGTACCGGGACCGAAATATTCGAGAGAAAATGTCAGTTCGCCGGTTTCGGGAGAAGTGCCGACGGTGGATACGATGTTGAGTTCAAGGCCGGGTTTTGTGGGAATGGAGGAGCCGCCTTCAATTTTAAGTGTCATTGCCACGGGGTCGAATATTAAAGTGGCATTGTACAATATGCCTCCCCCTTCGATACTCAGATTGGAGCCGGGGTTGCTCAGTTGCTTTTCGGAATTCGGAGTTATGCCGCCTTGTCCGTCGGCTCCGCCAAATATGTATTTGTCCTGGCCCGATGCACCTGAGGTGTATTTGGAACTGTATATCTTGAAGTCGCTGTTTATTTTCCCTACTTCAGCCTCATACTTTCCGTCGACATACTTGAAGTATATTTTCTCGTTGGATTGAATGAAGTCGATATAGTAATCAAAATCGGATTGTGCCGCGATATCCGTGACAGCCATTATGACAAAAGCGAACAGCAGGTAGAATTTTTTCATAGTACGTGCGTTTTTTACAAGATGAAAAATATGAGTTTATTGCGCGGGGAGAATATAGCCATCCCTTTATATTTATTAACGCGGCGGCCGAAGGAATGTTCGCGAGGTGTCAGACTGTATCGAGGCAAAAAAAGCGGTCGCCCTTTTAAAGGGCAACCGCTTATGTGACTCCTACAGGATTCAAACCTGTAACCTTCTGATCCGTAGTCAGATGCTCTATTCAGTTGAGCTAAGGAGCCGTGGTATTAAAATAGGCAATAATCGTGATTTGTGACTCCTACAGGATTCAAACCTGTAACCTTCTGATCCGTAGTCAGATGCTCTATTCAGTTGAGCTAAGGAGCCATGCCTTGGTGGCTTTGCGGTTGCAAAGATACAACCTTTTTCTTGATTGCACAATATTTTTTGTGAATTTTTTTTGCGAAAATTTGTATTGCCGTATGAATAAATCATTTAAAGGTGTAAGATTGTTAATAGTGAGGATTATGCCGACCGATTGCCTGAGTGTGTTGTAAAATAGATATGAGGCGGATTGATGTTGCCGTAGGCATCATCATGCAGCATGATGTCTTTCGTCCCGGCCAAGTCACTTTCGTGCCATGACCGGGTTAATCATATAGATGATGCCTGCGGCATCGTTGCTACCCGATGCTGTTTACTTGAAGGGGTGCAGACGGTTTTCGGTGCATTTTGTGGATGATTCAGGGTGTCGCAGGTGATTTTTTACTTTCGATTTTATATTAATATTGTTATATTTGCTGATATGAATTATAAAAACCTGATTATATGATACGAGCATTAAGAAAGTCAGTATTGTTGACCGCGGCAATCGCTGCGGGGGCGGCATTCAGTGTATCGGCCGAGCATCTGGTGATACTCCATACCAACGACACGCATTCGCAGATTGATCCCGGAGGCCATGATCTGGGCGGGGTGATGCGTCGCAAGGCTGTGATTGACAGCGTGAGGGGCGCTGAAAAGAATGTGCTGCTTGTCGATGCGGGCGATGTGGTGCAGGGCACGCTGTATTTCAACCTGTATCGCGGCGAAGTGGAGCATAAGGTGATGAACGCGCTCGGATATGACCTTGCCACATTGGGTAACCATGAGTTTGACAACGGGGCTGAGGAGCTTGCCGGACTTCTGCGCAATGACAACGCCACATGGATTTCAACCAATTATGATGTCGACGACTCGGCGCTTGCTGGACTTGTCGTACCATACGTGGTGAAGGAATATGACGGCAAGAAGATTGGTGTGATGGCTCTCAATCTCGACCCCAAGGGCATGATTTCAGACAGAAATGTCAAGGGAATAGATTATATGGACGTATATGAGGCGGCCGAACATACGGCATGGGCGTTGCGGCACAACGAGAAGGCCGATGTCGTCGTGGCGCTGACGCATATCGGATATTCTGACAATACGCGTGCCAATGACTCTATACTTGCCACGGTATCCCGGGACATAGATCTTATAATCGGCGGCCACTCGCATACGCCGCTGAATCCCGCCCACCCAAAGTCGTTGCCTACGGTGATAAAGAATGCCGAGGGCAAAGATGTGGTGGTGGCGCAGCTCGCATCGACGGGCACTTCGATAGGTAAGATTGACATAGACCTGGATGACAACACAATATCGTCGTCGGTGATACCGGTCGACAGCCGTCTTGACGGCAAGGTGGACGAGGAGTTGCTGGAACTGCTCGCTCCCTACCGCCATAAGGTAGACTCGCTGATGTCGATAAAGCTGGCCAAGGCGTCGGCGCCTCTCGATAAGCAGTCCATTATAAATATTTTCTCGGACCTGGTGCTTGAACGTGGCAAGAAACTTGCCGGCGAACCTGTCGATATGGCCATACTCAACAACGGCGGTATACGAAACACGTTGCCGCAGGGTATGATTTCGGAGGGGCATGTGATAATGGTACTTCCGTTTGAGAACACGATCGAGGTGGTGAAAATAAAGGGCGACGCGCTTGCAAAGGTGCTGGCACAGATGGGAAAACGCCCGATGAACGGTATAAGCGGCAATGCCGATGTGACATACAATCCGGAGACGGGCGAATGCACCGAAATAATCATCAACCGCAAGCCTCTCGACCCCGACAGGTATTATAATGTGGCTACCATCGACTATCTTGCCGAAGGCGGGGACTACCTCTCTGCGATGAAAGAGGGCGAGGTGATAGCACGGAGTGAAAATGTGCTTTCGCGGGATATTACCAACGCGCTGAAAAAGTTGAAAAAGACGTTGAAGCCGGATGTAACCGAGCGCCTGCATCATTGATTTATGCAGGCGCCGGCTTTTGCCTAAGTTGGGCTGAGTGGGGCGGGGGCGTCTCGCCCCAGTGGTATTATTGTAATGAAAGTTACCACGGGGGCGAGACGCCCCCGCCCCACTCAGCTCAACTTGAGCAAACTGTATTGAATCGCGTCTCTGCAATGGGACGCTACCGGTGGTGCGCTATCTGTCTATGAGGAAGGTGATGTAGAGGGGGTAGTGGTCGGAGGATTTAATGTCGCCGCGACGGTATCTTATCGGGGTAAGGTCGCCCTGATAGAGGGTGTGGTCGATGTTGAAGAAGAAGCGGTCGCTGTGGTAGGTGATGACGGGGCCGGTGGCGATAGAGCGGAATACGGATTTCATGGTGCGTCCGAGAAGGCGGCGCATCGGATAGCATCCGGCTATGTCGTTGAAGTCGCCTGAGAGGATTACGTTGCGGTAACCGAGTGAGTCGAGCTGGTGGCGAAGCATGTCAGCCTGGGCGGCGCGCAGTTTGAAGGCGTCGGTGAGTTTGTGGTAGATGATGAGTCCGGCATCGGTCATGTTGCCCGACACGGAGCCGTCGGTTATCTGATGGTATACGATTTTGTCCTCCTCGTTGAGTCCGAATGACTGGAGGTGCACGCTGACTACAAGTATGGTGTCGCTCCCTACGGTCACTTCGGCAGCCTGCCAACCGGAATGGGGCGACGGCGGCTGCTCGAGAGAAATCTCGCGGAGCGGGTATTTGGAGAGGATGGATACCATTTTTTCCTCTTCCGACGCAAAATACGGGTATACCTCATTGATGGAGTCAATCTGCGCGTCGGTGAGACTTCTTCCCGGCATGTCGACGAGCATTCCCACTTCCTGAAGGCAGATTATATCGGCTCCTGACCGGATTATGGCGGTGGCCGTACGGTTGGTGCTGTCGGGATAGCAGTTCTCGTCGTCGGCAAATCCGAATGTGTTGTAGCTCATGAATCTGACGATTTCGCTGTCGTCGCTGACCTCGTGGTGGCTGGAAAACGGATGTACCGGAAACCAGTTGCCTATCGCGGGTATGGAGCACAGCAGCGCAATCCATTGCACGACGGCTACACGCTTGCTGATGAACAGGTTGATAAGCCCGAGCAACACATCGGTTATGACGAGGAAAGGGAACGCCATTGCGAGAAGGGAGGGCCATGTCATTTTCTCGGGATTGATGAGACCGCTGTTGGCAGAAATGACTGTCGTGACAGCGACGGCGACTGTCATGGCGAGCCATAACCATTTTATGACAGTGGCGGCGCGTGACATCGTGCTGCGTGATTTTTTTTCGGATGTGTGGTTGTCGGTCATTTTTGCAGGAGTTGTAAGTATATGAAGGCCGGGACAGGTGGTGGGGGAAAATCCCGGTTGATGAGTGATGGCGAGGGGACGCGGGAGCGTTCCGTTTATTTCACCCGCCGGCTTATCTCGAACAGGCGTCGACGTTCGTCGGCTGTCAGGGCAGTGTAGCCTGAATGCTTTATCTTGTCAAGTATGGCGTCGAGATTGCGTCGGTCGTCAGCTTCGGAGTGTGATGAAGATGCTGCGCGGGCGTCGGCTTTTTTCGGCTTGAATCTGAAACGAGCTTTTTCCCGTCGCCGCGGTGTATTGCGGGTAAACATGCGTCTGAAAAGAGTAACAATACTGTCGTACATCCGGTTCACGGGGCGCGTGATGTCTATGCCCTTGTTGAACAGGTAGCCGAAAATGCAACCCATTGCTATTCCGCCGAAATGGGCAATATGCGCTCCGGCGTTGTCGCCTACGAGTCCGAGGGCGAAAAGCATTACGGCAGTTACGGCCACCCATTTGAGCTTCACGCTTCCGATAAAAAGGAACGAGATGCGGAAATCGGGCATCATCATGGCTGTGGCAATCACTATGGCTATTACGGAGGCCGACGCTCCGAGGAGCCATCCGCCGACGCTTACGAACAACTGCGCGCCTATAAGGTAGAACAGCGCCCCGGCGATGCCTCCGTAGAGATAAAGCCATACGAGCTGACGCGGCGAGCATCGCCACAGCATCATCTTGCCGAACCAGTAGAGCGTAAGAATGTTGAACAGGATATGGAACGGCGCGTAGTGGGTGAACATGTAGGTGATGAACGTCCACGGACGGTGTGCCACAAATTCGGGCACAGAGGGGAGGGCGAGGCAGTCGACCACCGAATTTATGTCCCAGCCGCCTATCATGGCAATGATGCCGAGCAGGCGCAGCAGAAGGAATACGGCGATATTCAATATCACCAGTATCCATAACGCTGACAGCGATTTGAGCCTGTAACGCAGATCAGTAAATGCCGCCATGATTGAAAAGACCTTTCTTTTTCCAATAGAGCAGAATGAGGAAGCCTATGGCCATGCCGCCGAGGTGCGCCACGTGGGCTACGTTGTCGCCGGGGTTGTTGTTGAAGCTCTGGAGCAGTTCGAGCGCGCCGTAGCCGATGACAATCCAGCGGGCCTGTATGGGGACGGGGATGAAAAAGAGGTAGAGCGGCGCTTTGGGGAACATGTAGCCGAACGCGAGAAGAATGCCGAAGACGGCTCCGGATGCACCGATGACTTCGGTGTTGATAAGATTCCATATTCGGAACACATCGGGATGTGCCGGCGCCATGCCTGCCGGAACGGACATGTTGACGATGGCATCGACCGTGACCCCTTCGGGAAGCTGGCCGGCGGCGTTATGAATCATGAATGCGAATACGCCGAGCTGTATGAGCGCCGCGCCTATGCCGCATGAAATATAGTAGAACAGGAACCGGCGGGGGCTGACGACGCGCTCGATGATGTTGCCGAACATGAAGAGGGCGAACATGTTGAAGAACAGGTGGAAGAAGTTTTCCTGCACGAACATGTAGGTGACTACCTGAGCCGGATTGAAATTTTCGGATAGCGGATAGTGGAGGGCGCATATATCCATGAACGTCATTTTGGTCGAGGCGGGGAAGAACTGCAGCGCCAGCCATATAATGACGTTGATTATGAGCAGATTTTTAGTGACGGGGGGGAGAGAACGAAATGAAGAGCCTATGTTCATAGTGCCGTACGTTTTCTTGTTGGTTGATTTCGTGAAACTGTCAGTGTGTCGCGGACCGGGCGGCGGAGAGCCGTTGCAGGTCGTGACGCGTGCAAAATTAGCAAAATTACGCGATATGTGTTCACCCGTTAAGTATTTTTGTGAAAAAGCGTCAAAGAGCGTGAAATATCGGCAGAAAACGGCGCGAGAAGCCTTGTAAAACACGGAAATGAGGCTACGAATGCCGAAAAGTGCGACAAAATATGATTTTTTATGTAAAAAGGGGTGAAATAATATGACAAAAACGTTGATAATTCAAAATTTAACTTTATATTTGCGAAAATAATACCATAAACTTATTTAATTATAACCTCATTATGAACAAAACAGAGTTAATCAACGCTATCGCGGAAAAAGCTAACCTCACTAAAGTTGATGCCAAAAACGCACTTGATGCCACACTTGACGCTATTGCCGGCGCACTTGCCGCTAATGATAAAGTAGCTCTTCTTGGCTTCGGTACATTCTCGGTACAGGAAAAGGACGCCCGTACAGGTATCAATCCCCGCACAAAAGAAAAAATTGAAATTCCCGCCCGCAAAGCCGTGAAATTCAAAGCCGGCGCCGACCTTGACGCCAAGGTGAAGTAAACGAAATCAAATTGAACTCAAGCACGGAAACCGCCTGCAACCGGTCTGAATATACGGCATAAGGCGAGTCTGACGTATCAGGAATAAGAAAGAGTCCGGAATATTCCGGACTCTTTCTTATTCCTGATGCGTTGTGTCATTATTCAAATTTTCCAAACCCGCGGCCACTATCATGCTGATTACTTGATAAGTCATTATAATTACTGCGTTTTTTTATTCGGAAACGGCACGGATCGGACACCCGTATTCGGCTTCAAATGTTATTGTGGCTTTACCTTCTTCACTGAACATCAAGTTTATGGCATGGTAGTCGCTGATGGTTGTATTGCTCCAGTAATGGCCATTAATGCCGTCATAATATGTATGAAGCATCATGTGGCCTGCAGCGGGAAGAAAAATCGAACGGCCATTTTTCCCGGTGATTTTATAGCCGGATATGCTGTCACCGTCAATCCATTCCCAGGTGCATTTTTCACATAGCTCATATATCTCGTTATGGGTCGGCATACGCCATGTGCCGCCCCAGTGGGTTCGTGCTGCATCATACCGGGGATTCAGGACGCCTTCTTCGTTGATGATGCCGGCAGCCTGTAATTCCGAAAGGCTCTTTTTAAAAATCGTGCATCTGTTGTCTCCTTTTTCGTCGATAAACGGAGTTGTAGATCCCCAGCTGAAATAATCGCCATATTCTTCAGGCTTTGTTGCTCCGATATTGCATGTGGCCCATTTAATCCCGCTCGGCAGCCCGAGGTCAACGTATTCATGTCCGTTATAATTACGTTCGACGATTTGCGGCGTGTCGTCGGCGTTTCCTTTGTCAGTGTTACCGGAAGTCTTGCACGATGATAAGGAAAGAATCACCGGAATTGTAATGATTGCAAGCATGCCGTTTAAAATAGCTTTTTTCATGATGTTTATAGATTATACGGAAATTATTCCTGAGTGGCGATGGAGAGGGCGATGGATTTGACCCAGGGGTAGTCGCGCCAGAGGTCGAAGGTGAGGAAAGTGCGGGCGGGGGAGATGCGGTTGGCGGATACGAGGTTGTATTTTGTGAAGGTTATGAAGCTGTCGATGTCGAAGCGGGGATTGCGGTATTTGGCTACAGTGACGCCGTCGGTAAGGGAGATTACGGAAACGATGTAGAAGAACGAGGATGCCGGGTCGGGGTCGGGGTTGGTGTGAAGGATTGCGATGTATTCGTTGTCCGGGGAGAATGAGAGGGAGTAGATTGAGAGGAGTTCGTCATTGAGTTTTATCGTTTTTGACGGTTTATCGGCACCGGGAACCCATATCTCGAGCAATGAGTCGTCGTCGGGACTTATGGAGGCATATTGTGAACCGTCATAGTTGGGGTATATCTCGCGCTCGCCTAAATGAAGTTCGGTTTTGGCGTTGTCGGTTATTGAACAGGTGAAGAATTTTCCGTTTCCGTCGGTCATATATAGTATGTTGCCATCGGGTGTGATGTCGAAAACGTAACCTTCGTTGATGTCGGTATGCGTGATTTCTTTGCCTGAAAGGATATCAAAGACGCTTACAATATCGTTGCCGACCACGGTGACGCGGGTGCCGTCGTTGTTGAATGCAATCATTGGCAGATAGTCGTATGGCTTTTCGAGGGTGGTGATGAGGCGGTCGTTGGCGATGGTTCGGATTTCTATCCTGTCGTCAGGGGTTAAGGTTGCGAATTTGTCGCCGTCGGCGCTTATGGCGTAGACGACAGGCAGATTGAAGGCGCCTTTTTCGGGACCGTTGTATCGGAATGTCGTGGAATTGCCTTCGGCATCGACGATGGTAATCTCTTTGTTTTCGTGGTCGGAAAGGGCATAGACTGAGGGCATTGCCAAGGGATGGGTTATCGTCGGGGTACCGGCTACATAATCGTATAAGACGGTGCAACTTAATGTGCGCAGCTCGGCGAGGCTGTCGGAAAGGACGCTAATCCATGCAGCAGTGTCTTCGCCTTCCTTACGCTGCACCCGGTGGAGGGTTTCGCCGGTAGCTAAGTCGGTCACTTCAAGGATGCCGTCAATGGCTGTCAGCAGACGCGAACCGTCGGGCGCGAGGCCGTAGCTTACCGACATGAAAGAGGCGGGGGTGTCGATATTGTAAACGGATTCAAGCGAGCGGGTGTCGATGACAGCGATAGTCGATGTGCTGTCGCCGGTGTAGTAGCGGTAGGCGAGGAGGGAGCCGTCGGGCGTGATTTCGGCATCGGCTATTGTCTCGGTTGCTGCACGGGTTATAGTGACAGGGTCGGACGTGCCGGAGTATGAACTGATTGTAAGCGTGTTGGCCTGATGGGTGACATACGAGCTGTCGGAGAAGCAAAGGATATTGTCGGCAGTGATGTCGAAGCCGTCGGGATAGGGTCTGTAGACAGGCATTGAGCCGGTAGCGACACATACCCAGCCGGGAGTATAATACCAGGTCAGGGCATCGCGCAGGGCATGGTCGATGTTGCCGTTGTACGGTTCGAGCAGGCGGCCATCGTCGGCAGTCAGAAGCCGGAGGGCTTCGATGGGGTTGCCGCCGGCAGTCAGTTTCTGTGCCTGTGTGGCGGTGTCATTCTGCTCGGCGGTAAACTCATTGCGCTTGAGCCGCGAGCATTGCGTCACGCCAAAGAGGGTGATGCCGGCGGCAATCACTGCGAAAACGGAGCAGAGGCATACACGGCGGCGCATGCGGCGTCGGCGCTCCCTGGTGTGACGCTGCCAGAGGGAATCGAAACTTACATTTAAAATCACGGCGATTATCTTGACTACGGTACGGTCAATGCCTTCGGCGCGGAGGTCAATCCACAGCAGCTGGTCGTCGCCTTTAAGCGCACGCAATTCCTCGGGCATGCAGCGGTCAATGCTACTACCGTCGGCCATGTCGCCGACGACAACCGGAATTATGCGGGAGCTACGTCCGGCGCGGATAAAGTGCTCCACTTCTTTGCTGACCCATTCGGACTGTGCGGAGTGTATGCTGCATATCACTATGAGGTAGTCCGAATTGTCAAGCGCGTTGCTGATGCGGTCGGAGAGGGTGCCCGGGGTCAGGTCGGTATCGTCCTTGAATATGGGGCGGACGGTAGCGGGGATGTCGGGATTGGCCTCGCGCAGTGCGACGGGGATATAGAAATGCTCGAGCTTTTTCTGGAGGGTGTCAGCCCAGTAAGTGTCGTCGTGGGAGTAGCTGATGAAAGCCGTGTATTCTTTCTTTTCCATGATGGTGATTTATTCGTTAGTGGATTGATGCATGTATTGTAGGGATGCATCGGACCGGGCAAATTCTATCAGTAAGGTTAAATTTTTTTCGCTGAGTCATTTATTTGCGGCTGCACCGGGGTGCAGCCCTACATGATGGCATGTCATATAATTGACGGTCATTTCAATTTTTTGCCGCAGCGGGGACAGAAACTGTAGTCGGGGTGGTTGAAGTTGCCGCAGTCGGGGCATTCGAGGCCGTCGCGGAAGTCGGTGATTTCAAATCCCATCGACTGGATGAGACGCAACGTGTTCATGGCCATGATGCGGTCGTATTCTTTTTCGCCCTCGGGCAATTTGCAGTATTCGACGAGGTCGGGGTGGGTCTTTTCCCTGTCGTTGCGTTCGGGACCGAAGCGCCAGCCCTCGTCGATGCGGGCACGTGCCCATACGTCGTGGGCGTTTTCGGCGATGGCTTCGACGAGTTCCTCAAGGTCGGCGGGGAGTCGTACGTCGTCAACTTCGATGGGGTGCGGGTCGTAGGAGTTTCCAACAGCAGCCGTCACCATGTAGTTGCGTGACGGCGCCCATGCTTCGGCGAATCTGTCATGGCTTACTGTCACCTCAATGCAGTCGGCAGGGTCATAGTATGTGACGGTCGGGGCGGAACCGATACCCTTTACAATGACAGCGTGATAGGCCGGGATGGAGGCCGGGGAACAGCCGGCGGTGATATTCCGGTCGATTACGGCTATGACATCGGCGCCGCTACGTATGGCATTGTCGAGGTCGGTGATTGTGGCATCGTATCTACGGCTCACGGCGAGGCCCTGCGATTCGAGCACACGGCCGACGTTGTGCAGCGGGGTGCCGGCGGAGCGTAGCCAGTTGTTGACTTTGGCGACCTGCAGGAGCGACCATGAGTCGAACTGCGCGCCGCGTTTTTTGAGGATATGGATTTCGCAGTCCCAGCTGCAACTGTTCTTGTCGTTGGCGGCGGCCAGCCGGGTCAGTGGCAGGAACCTGTGGTGGAAGGGCTTCTGCTCAGTGGCGATGTCGGGGGCGGTGAGGATTTCCAGCATTTCGGCGAGTTCGCCGTCGTGGGGAATGCGCGACAGTATAAGGGCGACTTCCTCTTTGGAGGCCGTTCCGTCGATATATCGGGCAATCATCTCGTCGGAGACGTGCGTGTGAGGTTTCTGGTTCATTTATGTGAAAGTTTGAGCGCAATGTTTGTGAGACAAGCCATTGCGCGGCGTTTAATGTTGTATAGATTATCAATTGTGACACCCATCTCGATGGCGAGCGCCGCCGGGGGAGTCTCGTCGAGGATGAGGCGCCGTATTACCATGCGGTAGCGTGGGTTGTCCATCGCGTCGAGCAATGTGTCGGTGTCCATGCGGGCTTCGACTGCATCGGAGGGTGTCTCAGAAGATGTATCTGCGGGCGGAATATCGGGTTCGGCGGATACGTCCTCCACGATGTTTTTGCGGTAGCGGAGAAAGTAGCGTGTGGCGACGACCTTGAGCCATGTCATGAAGGAGCATTCGAAAGAGAACATACGGAGCTTGGCGCAGTCGTTGCCGATGAGGTAGGCGTAGAGTTCGTTGACAATCTCGCCGTAGTCGGGTGCGGCATCAAATATGCGGCGCATAATGGCGGTGAGCAGCGGACGGGCTGTTACAAAGAACAGTTGCCGAGTTATATGGTTGTCGCGGTTGATAAGTCCGTCGATAATTTCATGGTCGGTCATCGCAGGGTGGTATTAGTCCTGCAATATAGTCATTATCGGCGAGTTGTGCAAATTTTAGAGGGTGTCTTTCACAGGGCGTACGGAGAAGCCGGAGTCTCCGCCCGTTTCGGAGAGGCAAACTTCCGCAGCCTCAAAGATGAGAGCGCAGGCATGGCACCCGTTAGCGGCTGAGCTCCAGTAATTGCCGGCAGAGCCAAAGTCTTCCAATTGCGGGGTGAAATCTTCGGCCGACTCGCAGCCATCAAACGGCGCCCACCATTTATATCCTGCGGCGGGGAGGAAGATGGAATTTCCGTTGACTTTGCTTGTCACGATGTATCCGCTGCATGGCTCTTTGTTTATCCATCTCCACTCGCATCGGTCAATAAGTTCCTGAAACTCTTCCTTTGACGGGAGGCGCCAGGGCTCACCCCAGTTGGCACGTGCCATGTCGCGGACGCTGCCGGCGATTTCCATGCACGGAGGGGTGTAAAGTTCGCTGTCGAAATGCTGTCCGGGAGCAGTCTCGCCGAAGGCGAAGTAATCGCCGGGTTCTTCGGGAAGGTATGAGCCGAGATTGCATGTGGCCCACTTTACCGAGAGACCGAGGTCGATGTACTCGTGGTCCATGCCGTAACTATAGTTTTCGGGGATGTATTGTTTGCTCTTTGCCATGGGTTGTAAAGATAATAAAAAGTATTTAGAACGCGGCGGAGATGTTGAAGATGATGTCGTAGAGTTTTTCGCTTAGGGTGGGTTTGTAGCCGACGATGGTCTGACGAATATTGTTGTCACTGCCGATTGACATTATGACGGGGACTTCGTGCAAATCATATTGTGCGAGGTAATTAAACAAGGCTTTGCAGCTGCCGATGAAGTAGAGTTTTGAGGTTTCCCAACGGTTGTCGATGAAGCGTTGGATAATGCGCTGCTTTTCATCTTCGGAGTCGTAGCAGGCGATGAAGTAGTTCGGGGAGTGCCAGCAGATGTCGATTATGGGCATTTCTTCGCCGAGGTATTCGCGCACTTCGCGTTCGGTGTCGCGGATACAGTCCATGGCTTTGTGGCACCAGTGGCAGTTTTCCCAGTAGAAGGTGACGATGCAGGGTGTACGGAGCGGGAGGGTGACTTTCTCTCCGGCGATATTGGTGACTGTGACGGGGTCGAACCGGCGTGCGCTGACGTTTGTGCAGACGGAGGTGATGACGAGCATCAGGAGGGTGACAAATAATTTTTTCATGACTGTTTTTTGTTTTTGGTTTCTATAGGGACACGGAGGGGAACGGAAATCTAACAGTGAGGGTGAAATATTTTTAACTTATACTATGGGTATACATTCGCCCGGTTCCCGGGCTCGATTCCACACATTGCCTTTGTCCCGCCCTCCGCTTACGCTCGGGACGGGGATATGTACACCATCGAGCCTGCGGCTCTCGCATTATTGCGTCTCATATTTCGTTTGTTTTTGTGGAAATATTTCTGTAAATTTGTAGTTCTTAGGAATAAATCAGTTAATCAACACGATAAATAAATCAATCAGCACAGTATATGAAAAAACAAATTGTTACAGCAATGTTGGCGGCTGCTATCGCGTCGCCTTTGGCAGGGGGGGCGCAGGCTTCGGGGCATGTCAACCCGTTTCTGACGCCGTATAAGACTACGTTTGAAATTCCGCCGTTCGATCAGATTACGCTTGAGGACTATGTGCCGGCGTTCACCAAGGGTATCGAGGAGGCACGTGCCGACATCGCGGCTATCGTGGCCAATCCGGAGACTCCGACGTTTGAGAATACGATTGTGGCTATGGACGATGCGGGCGCTACGCTTGAGCGTGTGAGCCGCGTGTTCTTCGGTATATCGGAGGCTGATTCGTCGCCGGCGATGGAGGAGATTGCCGCTGAAGTGACTCCGATGGTGTCGCGATATTCTGACGAGGTGTCGATGAATGAGGGCTTGTTCAACCGCGTGAAGTATCTTTATGACCACCGCGAAAATCTCGACAAAGCGCAGAAACGCGCTGTCGAGGAGGCATACAAGAGCTTCGTACGCAACGGCGCGCTCCTGTCGGCCGCTGACAAGGAGAAGCTGTCGGAACTCAACCTCCAGCTTTCGGACCTGTACCTGAAATTCAACAAGAACCTGCTCAACGCCACGAATGCCTTTGCGGTATTTGTGGATGACAAAGCGCGTCTGGCCGGACTTCCCGCAAGCGCAGTGGCTACTGCGGCAGCCGAGGCCGAGAAACGCGGTCACAAGGGGGAGTGGGCGTTCACGCTCCATGCTCCGAGCCGTCTGGCTGTACTGCAGTATGCCGACGACCGTCAGCTCCGTCATGACATTTACCGCGGATACACGTCGCTGGCTTCGTCGGGCGAATCCAACAATCATCCTGTAATCAACGATATACTTAAGGTGCGTTCGGCAAAGGCCAAACTGCTCGGTTTCCCCAACTATGCGTCATACATGACCGACAATGTCATGGCCAAAACGCCTCAGAACGCTCTCGACCTGCTGATGCAGGTGTGGCAGCCTACCGTTGACAAGGTGAAGGAGGAGGTTGCCGAAATGCAGCAGCTCGCCAACGACCGCGGCGATAAAATCAAGATTGAGCCGTGGGACTATTACTACTATGCCGAAAAGGTGCGCGCAAAGAAATATGACCTTGACGAGAATGAGGTGCGTCCCTATTTCGAGGTTGACTCGGTGCGCAAGGGTATCTTCACGCTTGCCGAAAGACTGTATGGCGTGAAGTTCAAGGAGTTGCCCGATGCGCCGAAGTATCACCCCGATGTGAAGGTATATGAGGTGGTCGACCTCGACGGCAACCATGTGGCTGTGTTCATGACCGACTATTTCACACGTGCGTCGAAACGCCAGGGCGCGTGGATGGACGAAATGAAACCGTCGTATGTGGCGGCTGACGGCACGGCTGTGCGTCCCATCATATACAACGTGTGCAACTTCGAGGCTCCGACGGCCGACTCTCCGTCGCTCCTGTCGCTTGACGACGTGGCCACGATGTTCCATGAATTCGGCCACGGACTGCACGGGATGCTTTCGCGCGCGAAATACAAATGCCAGTCGGGCACCGCTGTCGACCGCGACTTTGTGGAACTGCCGTCGCAGATTACCGAGCACTGGGCTCTCGAGCCGGAACTGCTCAAGGAGTATGCCCACAACTACAAGACGGGCGAGGCTATCCCCGATGCACTTATTGAGAAACTTCAGGCGGCTTCGCGCCACAATGCCGGCTTCAACATGGCTGAGCGTGTGGCTGCTTCCTATCTCGACCTGCAGTACGGCCTGACGGACTATACCGGTGATGTCGACATCAATGCTTTCGAGGAGAAGGTTGTGGAGGAACTCGGCATGCCCCGCGAAGTTGAATACCGTTACCACAGTCCGTATTTCAAACATATCTTCGGCAGCGACGGTTATGCGTCGGGATACTACACCTATCTCTGGGCCGAGGTGCTTGATACCGACGGCTTCGAGCTGTTCAAGGAAAATGGCGTGTTTGACCCTGAGACTGCGCGTTCGTTCAAGGAAAACATACTTGAGATGGGCGGCAGCGAGGACCCGATGGAACTTTACATCAAGTTCCGCGGACAGGCTCCTACGGCCGACGCGCTGCTGCGTCAGCACGGTCTCGACAAGCCGGCAGAGCCTAACGCCGATTTGAATAAGAAGGACTAAATACTAACCGCGGTTAAAAACCGCGGCTACTACATGACTCATAGTAGCCGCGGTTGGCGCAAAACAGTGAAATGTAGGGACGCACAGACCGTGCGTCCCCTACGTTCCGAGTTTTTTAATGCTTTACCGATAATAATACTGAAAGATGGTGCGGACGCGATGAATCGCGTCCCTACTGTTGAAATAGAGATATATAATGCTTTGCCTATATCATACGTTTGGCTGCAAACTTAATTTTGCCGAGACTTCCACGATAGCGGAGATGCTGGAGGCGAGGGGTATAATGCGGTGCGATGAGGGTGAGATTCCTGACATTATTCTTGTGAACACCTGCTCGGTGACCGGGGAGGCTGACAAGAAGTGCCGTCAGGCGATACGTTCGTTTCACCGCCGCTATCCCGACGCGGCTATCGTGGTGACCGGCTGCTATGCCCAGCTTAAAGCGGAGGAGGCTTCCTCGCTGCCGGGGGTGGTGATCGTGGCCGGTACCGACAGAAAAAATTCCATACCCGAATATATCGACCGCTGGATTGCCGACAACAACGCGCAATGCCTGATAACGCCGCTGCAGCAGATGAATGCGTTCAATCCGTCGTGCTCGCGCGGCGACCGCACACGCTATTTCCTCAAGGTGCAGGACGGGTGCGACTACTGGTGCACTTACTGCACGATACCGCGGGCCCGCGGGCGCAGCCGCTCGGCGTCGATTGACGCTCTCGTGGCGCAGGCTGCCGAGGTGGCCGCGCGAGGAGGAAAGGAGATAGTCATCACGGGTGTAAATATCGGTGATTTCGGAAAGGGGACGGACAAGTCGTTTATCGACCTTTGCCGGGCGCTTGACGAGGTGGAGGGTATCGAACGTTACCGCATATCGTCAATCGAACCTAATCTGCTCACTGACGAAATTATCGACTTTGTGGCTCATTCGAAGCGTTTCATGCCGCATTTCCATATTCCGCTGCAATGCGGGTCGGACGAGGTGCTGATGCTTATGCGGCGCCATTACGATACGGCGCTGTTTCGCCACAAGATCGAGCGCATACGCGAGGTGATGCCGCATGCGTTTATCGGGGTGGACCTTATCGTGGGTGCACGTGGGGAGACGGCGGAGGAATTCGGGCGCTCGTACGCATTTGTGGAGTCGCTGCCTATTTCGTGCCTGCATGTCTTCCCATATTCCGAACGTCCGGGCACAAAGGCGCTTGAGATACCTCATGTGGTGAGTCAGGAGGAGAAGCATCATCGCGCGGCACGCATGATTGCGCTTTCTGATGCCAAGTTGGCGGATTTCACGAAACAGTTCGCCGGGACGGTGCGCAAAGTGCTGCTTGAGCATTCGGCCGAGGGGATGCCGATGGGCGGTTTTACCGACAATTACATACGCGTGTCGGTCGATGCTCCCGGCTGCCTTGACAATCATATCGTGGAAGTGATGCTCGGCGAGGCGGGTTCCGCGGGCGAGGCTGTGAAGGGTACTGTTACTGAAACGGGAGGAGGCTGCCATGTTTAGGCGGATAGGATATAAATTGGGTGACGGTGGCATGTGGCTGCTGTCGCATCTCCCGTTAGGGGTGCTTTATCCGTTCGGATTCGCCATGTACGGGCTGCTGTACTATGTGGTGAGATACCGCAGGAAGGTGGTGATGAAGAACCTTACTGAGTCTTTTCCGGAGAAAACGCGCGAGGAACTGCGCGAGACGGCGAAGGATTTCTATCTAAACTTTGCCGACTATATGGTTGAGACGATAAGGCTCGGCGGCATGTCGGAACGCGAGATACGGTCGCGTATCACGTATGAGGACCTGGATATTGTCGAGCGCTATCTTGAGGAGAAACGGCCTGTGGTGGCTTATTTCTCGCACTGTTTCAACTGGGAGTGGGTGACGTCGCTCGGCGTGGTGGCCGATGTGGCGGGTAGCGAGCGCTCGCAGGTGTACCGTCCGCTGAAATCAAAATGGATGGATGCGTATATGCTGCGTATCCGCGAGCGGTTCGGTGCCCGATGCTACGCGAAGGCGACGGTGTTCCGCGAACTGTTGCGGCGCCGCAAGGAGGGCATAACGACGTTCACCGGTTTTATGAGCGACCAGAAACCGAGCCACAATGACCCCGGATATATAACGATGCTGCTCAACCATCCGACGGCGATGATTACGGGCACCGCGACGGTAGCGCAGAAACTCGGGGCGGCGGTAGTATATTTCGATATGACGAAGCTGCACCGCGGACGCTACCACGTGCGCATCGTGCCTATCGCCGACGACGCATCTGCTATGGCTCCCGACGAGATAACGGAGCGCTACACGCGTCTGCTTGAAAGCAACATCCGCCGCCAGCCCTCAATATGGCTCTGGACCCACAAAAGGTGGAAACATCCGGTGGAATTGGGGAAATAGGACGAAGGCTGCCAGGTGTGTTTTTTATAGAAACCCCTATGCAGAGGTAATGGAATCCACCTGGAAAGAACAGTTGACACCGAAACACCATCTATGGAAAAGCGTAGGTCAGAACTTTAGCTGAGCAACCGCTGGATTGAAAAGACAATTATCGAGACTAAAGACTATAAATGCTAAAATTGCAAAGGGAACCAGTGAGATTGAAAAGCGTAAGTCGGAAGTTGGAATGTCAAATTTTTCCCTCCCTTCCACCAATACGACTTTATCCGACGAGAAAAAGCGGTTGGAAGCAGATAAGAAGAAAGTACCTGAGGAATTGCTGATATTGAGATTGACAAGTTTAATTTTATGGATGAACGCACCGCTTATGCCAAGGAAGCGGAGTAGCGAAAAAAGAAAAGGTCATCGCTTTGCGGGATACTTCCGAAACCAAAGTCCAGCATTACGTTAACTGTAAAAATGTCCTCAGCAATATCGCCAACCCAATGGTTTAAAGAAATGGTAATCCTTGAAATAGACAGTAGAGAAACACTTTGGAATTTAATTGTTAATTGTGTCTCATCGGTGGCATGAGACACAACATCAAGTCGAATGTAATCGGATATCAGTTCAAAAATAAAAATTGGATTCTGAAATCACTCAGATTTCATGCTGTCATATATCCAGGCTCCAATAACACTGCAGAATATACTAATAAAAATGGTCTATAGCATAAGCATGATAATTTTTATGGTTCAACATAACACCCCACCATGTGGTGCTTGTGGATGGTGAATCAGCTCTCATACACTCTAATCCACAAAAGCTCCGAGCGTATTGTCGCTCGGAGCGTATTTACTTGGTACAGTCGAGACAATTTTATGCGTTGAAATAAACGGTAATTTGGCCAAGTCGCGCCTTATTTGACATCCGAGCAGTAAATTGATACCACTCTTGGCTTGAGGTAGATGTGTCTCCACCATTGTTCCTCTGGATGGTAGCATCCACAGATGTCCAGTTGTAGCCATTGTAATAGCCAATTACTTTGCCATTCTTAATCTGAATGGTAATTTCACAAATTCCGCCTTGTGCATAATAGTAGGCTTTGACATTTTTTCCAGCTTGCTGTGTTTGGTGATATTGAGCGGTAGCCTCAAATGTGTAAGGTACGTTTACACCAAAGATTAAAGCCAGAATAAGTAGGACTTTTTTCATAGACCTTCTAATGTTTTGTTTCTCTTATGGCTCTCGTCAAGAGATTTGTGGATATAAAAAAAGCGTGAGAACCATACTTGTTGCTCGTCCTACAAACGGAGGCTCTGGTAATGCCCATCTTCGTTGAACGAGCAAACCTGCAGAAGCCCACGTTACAAAATACTATAATAACAAGTGCTAATAACTGCCAATAAATATACTCTATATCAGAGCGCTGCAAAATATGGGTTTTGGCACTTGTTTGTTATTGTTAGCGTTATTTGCAGAAAATATTTGGTTTGTTGGTGCGTTTTTGGTTCTTGCTATAGTAACAAATCCAAATATTTTTTGTAACTTTGTACTCGGTAACAATTCTGTATGACTATGAAATCTCCCTCCGAAAAGGCGAAGAAGTCGCCTGTGAGAATACGCTTCAAAGACCTGGCCGACGGGTGCCGCTCTATCTACCTTGACATATATTTCAAGGGGAAGCGCAAGTATGAATTTCTAAAACTCTACGTTCACCCCGGCGGCGACGAGGACACAGTTCTCGCCAATGCCGAGGCTATGCGCATCGCCGAGGAAGTGCGCCGCGAAAGACTTGCGGAGCTTGGAGTGTCTGAGGCTACACCTCCGACTCCAATAGTTGACACGTCCGCAGACGAGAAGGGCGCCAAAGCCCGTGTAAAGGCCCGCAGAGCCTCCCGTGAGCCGGTAACGGTACGCGCCAAAGACCTAAAGGACGGTCGCCAGTCCCTTTATCTCGACATCTATTTCCGTGGCGAGCGCAAATACGAATTTCTTAAACTCTATACCAATCCCGGCGATGAAGATGGTAATGCCGCCGTCATGCAACGCGCCAATGCCATACGCGAGGCTCGCATGGCCGAAATCGCAAAGTCCACTGTGGAGGAAAGCGTGGCCGAGGAAGCAACGCCGGGAAAAAAGGTAAAGCACAAATTCAAGGTGCTTCTCGCATGGCGCCTTCTCCGCAACGGCGACAAATCCTTTTATCTCTATATCCACTACGGCGAAAACGGAGAGCAGCGTTGTTGCGAGCCGCTTTACCTCTATGCCCCTAAGGACGCTTCCGAAGCCGAGGTCAAGCGTATTAAGGCCAAGGCAAAAGCCGTCAAGAGGGAGCGTGAGGAAGAATTGCGTAATGGCACCTATATTCCGAGACCAAGCGCACGTGAGCCTAAGAACGTATTCGACGACACCGACCACTACAAGGAGTTCCGGGCAACGCGCAGAGCCGAGGCCGAAGTGCAGGCGGTTACCACAGAGCTGAAACGCAACAGCAAATCCAAAGAACCTGTAAGAATACGTTTCAAAAAGCTCGCAAACGGAAGTGTATCGGTCTACCTCGCAATCAACGTGAACGGCAGACGCACTTACGATTATCTGAAACTCTATCTCGTGCCGGAGACAGACCAGACAGCCAAACTGCAGAACAGGCAGACAATGGAGGCCGTTTACGCTATCAAGGCCCAGCGTATACTCCAGATTACAAACGGCGCTGCAGGTATAAAGAAGGACCTGCGGAACAAGATGCGCCTTGTAGACTGGCTGAAAATATATCAAGACAGACAGGTAAACAAAGGCAAGCGCGGAGCGAAACGATGGGTCCGCACCATGATTTTCGTAATCGAAGGCTACGACGGAGGAAAGGACGCAACCCTCGCCGACATCGACCATCAGTGGCTCACCGACTTTATGATCTATCTGATGAACGACTATGTAACTTACAAAAAAACGAAACTCACCAATGGGACTGTCGACAATTATCTCCGCTGTCTCAAAGCCGCTTTCAATGTGGCGGTTGAGGAAGGAATTATGCCGACAAATCCCATGCTTGCTCTTGACCGCTCCCATCTCAAAGGCACCACCTACGAGCGCGAATTCCTGAGTGTCGAGGAAGTGAAGAAACTGATTGACACTCCATGTCGCCGACCCGACATCAAGGGGGCGTTCCTCTTTTCCTGCTTTTGCGGACTTCGCATAAGCGACGTGCGCAGCCTCCAGTGGAAGCACGTCGTTACCGCCGGAGTGAAGATGTATCTCAAAATAACGCAGTTCAAGACCCGCCGCCCTCTGTCTATTCCTTTGAGCCGTCAGGCTCTCAGATGGATGCCGGAGCGAGGCGGCGCCGGGGAGGATGAATACATCTTCCCTCCTCTTTCAAAGAACATGACGGTGCTTGACGATTGGGCTAAGGAGGCTGGTATCAATAAACACATAACTTTCCACGTGAGCCGCCACACCTTCGCCACGATGGAGCTTACCATGGGTGCCGACATCTACACGACGAGCAAACTGCTCGGCCATACGAGCGTAGCGACCACACAGATTTATGCCAAAGTCATAAACAGTAAGAAAGAGGAAGCCGTTTCCCTGCTTGATTCGGCTTTCGAATTATAAATTTAATGAAGCTGATTTTTCAGAAAAATCTGTATTTGGCGAAATCAAATTGGAGATTCCGGTAAAAATGGTTAACTTCGCAGTCTAATTCAACTTATACAGAATAGTTCATCAATATGAAATGGCAGTTGTGCATATAGCTACGCTCAACGAATAGCAATCCAAAAGTTTGCTATGGAGCAACTGACGGGCTTCTATTAGGTCTGTCATCTGTTGCTTTGCCAATATTTCCCTTCATATAGTTACTAAAGCGCTCGTTACGCTGCTACCGGCAGTGTGGCTTGTCGTTTCATATTGGTTTGAACAAATGAATTACACCTATAAGAAAATCTGGCTCATCGCTTTCCCTGTAATGATGAGCATCCTTATCGAACAACTGATAAACATTACTGATGCCTTATTCTTGGGGCACGTGGGTGATGTGGAACTGGGCGCATCAGCCCTTGCCGGTATTTGGTTCTTGGCAATTTATATGCTTGGTTTCGGGTTCAGTTTGGGGCTACAAGTGGTAATTGCCCGCCGTAACGGAGAACAGCGGTATGCAGAAACGGGAAAAACGTTCTTTCAGGGATTGTTTTTCTTGCTGATACTGGCGGTACTCCTCTGTCTGCTGTCCAAGATATTTTCTCCTATTCTGTTGAAACATCTGATAACTTCGGATGATGTTTATAATGCGGTTATCCGCTATTTGGATTGGCGTATTTGGGGATTGTTGTTCTCTTTCCCGTTCCTTGCCTTACGCTCGTTTTTGGTAGGCATTACACAGACAAAAGCTCTGAACATGGCAGCTTTCACTGCCGTACTGGTGAACATTCCGCTGAACTGGCTCCTGATATTCGGCTTCGATATGGGTATATCGGGAGCGGCTATCGCTTCTTCATCTGCCGAAATGTGTTCGCTGGCTGTATTGGCTGCATATATGTTTCGGCACATTGATAAAAAAGCGTATGGCTTATACTGGCGTATTGATATAACGGTATTGAAAGAGGTATTTTCTATCTCGGTATGGAGTATGCTCCAGTTCTTTACAAGTGTAGCCATTTGGTTTCTGTTCTTCGTGGCTATCGAACGTTTGGGAGAAACGGAATTGGCTGTATCGAACATTGTAAGAAGTGTTTCCGCCCTGTTTTCCGTTATCGTCAATGCGTTGGCAGGTGTCACCGGTTCTTTGGTGAGTAACCTGATTGGAGCAGGTGAAAGGAAAAAAGTTTTTCCGCTTTGCCATAAGATTATCCGTTTAGGATATGCAACAGGCATTCCACTGATTGCTTTTGCTTTGTTCTTTCACCAGTCCATTATAGGAGCATATACGGATAATCCCGTTATCATACAGCTTGCATGGTTGCCTTTTCTTGTCATGCTGTTAAATTACTTCTTTGCATTACCCGGTTATGTCTATCTTAATGCTGCAACGGGAACGGGAGCGACACGGACGGTATTTATTTTTCAAGTAACAACTACGATTGCTTACCTATTCTGTTTATGGGGATTAGATTCTTGTGATGTTCCGTTAGCGACATATTGGGCAGTGGAATACTTATATGTGATATTGCTTGGTACACAATCCGTTATTTATCTTAAATATAAACAATACTAAGAGCTGAAAGTTATGATGAACAAAATATATCCCCGTAAGGGTGACACGCAAACCGTTTATTTGAACGCTGTCGTAAAAGACCCGTCTATCAAAATAGGCGACTATACCATTTACAATGATTTTGTTTCAGACCCTCGTCAGTTTGAGCAAAACAACGTATTGTATCATTATCCCATTAACCATGAACGGCTGATAATTGGCAAGTTCTGTTCTATTGCTTGCGGCGTAAAGTTCCTGTTCAACTGCGCCAATCATACTCTGAGATCATTATCAACTTACACGTTTCCGCTGTTTTATGAAGAATGGGAATTGGATAAGGCTGATGTGGCTTCCGCTTGGGACAACAAAGGCGACATCGTGATAGGCAATGATGTGTGGATAGGATATGAAGCCGTAATTATGGCTGGTGTCCATATCGGTGACGGGGCTATTGTTGGCACGAGGGCTGTTGTGACAAAAGATGTGCCGCCCTATACTATTGTGGGTGGTGTCCCTGCAAAAGAGATACGAAAGCGGTTCAGTCCTGATATGATAGAACAAATGCAGACTTTGAGATGGTGGGATTGGACGGTAGATAAGATACGGGAGATTTTGCCTTATCTGCAAGATGGTCGTTTGGATAAACTATAGACAATATGAAATCAATCAAATAAATAAAAATCGCTATGAACAACGGAAACCTACCGTTCTCTCTTTTTGGGTAATTGTCCCCAAAAATGTCCGTGGCAAGCCTCTTGCAACGGAAACATCACTGAAAGGCTTTATCATCTGCTCAATAAAGCCTATACAATCTACCGTAAAGAGGTTGTCGAGTGTCGCAAACTTTACAGCCGCTTCACGACCGACTTCCTGAACGGGCATCGTTACACTGATGCCGTCTGTGCTGCGGGCCGAAATGCCCATGAAACTGCAACAGGTATCATCAGCGACCTTTTCAATATTCGTCCTGACCTTGTGAGAGATTACTTTGCAAAACTCAGATTCTCTCATGCTGATGCCGAGCAAATGATAAACGAACTCAATACTGGGAGGGCTGGCCCAACAGAAACCATTGAAGGGAAAACTTACTTTATGTCCTCCCTTTCAGAGGCTCAAAAGGCCGCACTCGCTGTCCTCGCTGTCAAAGTTCAGATATTCAAGGGTGAAATATCAGTTGCTGATATTTCAGCACTACTGGATTGTCAGGTGGCAAAACCTCTCAAATCCGCAAACAACAGGCGAGTGGCAGTCCTTTTCGACGAATTAGCCGATGCGCGACTGATTAAGCGCGACTGGCAGAAAGTGGTTGCTGTTAACAGACTTATACTTTCTTCTGCCACAGACGCACCGTTAAGCCGTTCGGCCTTATCGTCGGCTCTGGCAGAGGCAAAGACCGAAAACTCCGCAACTACTGTCGCAATCCGAAAGGGTGTACGCCAAGTAGCAAGTATGACAGAAAACGATTCAACATCAACGTTCTGAAACTTAAAACCTTGACATTAACCTTGACACCGGGCTAATGTCAAGGTTAATGTCTTATGCTTAGGCCGCAAATCTCTTATCTTTGCGCCAAATTCAAAATCATATCGCATATGACAAAAAACAGACAGCTTGAAGATTTCAATGCCCGGCTCCGAGACTTTGAGAACAGACTTGAAGCTCTGGGTGGAGTTGACGCAATAAACGAGCGTATCGAATCTATCGCCGCTAAACTCTATTCGACAAAAGAGGTGCTTACGTTGGAGGAAGCCAGCCTTTTCCTCGGACTATCCAAAAGTCAGTTATATAAACTTACTGCTTCCGCAGCGATTCCTCATTACAAACCCGGAGGAAAATACATTTACTTCGATTACGCAGACCTGATCGAATGGGTAAGACAAAATCCTGTGAAGTCAAAGAGGCAACTTGAACTTGACGCGGTGAGATATGTAACCGCCAATCCAATTAAAAAACACTGAACGTAATGACAAATAACGATATTAAACACATGGAGGCGACACAGCTTAACGCCTTTCTCGACACGCTCACATATTGGGAGAGGGTCGAGTTTATAACCGACGTAACCAAACGTGCCGGTGTTAGGAGGCAGACTTTCTTTAACTGGAAGTGCATGGCCTGTCGCATACCCGAACACGCAAAACAGATAATAGAGAGTGAGGCCGGAGAGCGCATCTTTGTTGAAGAACCTGCCGCAACCAATCCGTAACCATGATTGAATCACGCCCTAAATGCGACCCCAACGGTGTATTTTCAGTTAAGAGGACTTGTGCCGAACTTGGCATCTGCCATAAGACCCTGCGCAAACTGCGCCGCTTGGGTCTTATTTCTCCCTGCAACAGCAATCCGCGCAGACTGAAATACACCGGCCAGTCGATTATCGACTGCTGGGATAAAGCAAAAGAAATATGATAAGCAACAAGACGATAGAGGCTGTAAAAGGTCTTGACATCGAGGACGTGTTGAAGTCGTGGGGGCTGAGCTTCCGCCGACGTGGCTCCACGATGTTCGCCTCTTGCCCCTTTCACTCCGAGAACACTCCCTCGTTCTCCATATCGCCCGGCAAAAACTTATGGTACTGCCACAGCTGCCATCGTGGGGGCGACGGCATCAAGTTCTACGAGGAAAAGGAGGGCATGGACTTCCAACAGGCCGTCGAAGCCATCGCCAAAGCCAACGGCATACATATCGAATACTCTAAGGTGGAACAGACCGACGAGCAACGACAGGCGGCGCAACTGCGCGAGTCAATATTAGGTGCCGTCGCCATAGCGCATCAGTTTTTCCGGGAACAGCTGCGTGTCGACATGAACGACGAGGCGCGGGCCGCCCGTGAGTATGCCTACTCCCGATGGCCGGAGCAATTCTGCTCCACCTGCGGCATCGGACTCGCCCCGAAGAACGGCAATCTGCTTATGGAATACTGCAAGAGCAAAGCTGTCTCCGAAGATCTGCTCGTGCAGTCCGGCATCTTTCAGAGGGATAAAAAGAGCGGTCGGATTTATACTTTGTTCCGCAACCGCCTCGTTATCCCTATCCGCGACCGATTCGGGCGCGTCATAGCCTTTACAGCCCGCTATCTCGGCGACGCAAAGGCCGATAATGTCGGCAAGTATATCAACTCGTCAAACTCAATGATATTCACTAAGGGAGAGGCTATTTTCGGCATCGACAGGGCGAGCCGTTGCCGCGACGCTCTTTTCTACAATATCGTCGAGGGCGCTCCCGATGTTCTGCGCCTCCAGTCCGTTGGCATGGAGAATACTGTCGCCGCTCTCGGCACTGCGTGGAGTTCCGCACAGTTTGACAGACTGATGAAGTTGACTCAATCAGTCTGCTTTATCCCGGACTCCGACCCTCCGAAAGACGAGCCTTTCGGGCCCGGCTTCAAGGCCGTTATGGCTAACGGCGCCGAGGCTGTGCGCCGGGGCTTCGACGTTACGGTGCGCGAGCTGCCCTTCGTCGAAGAACCTGTGCTTGTGCCGATAACCGAAGACGAACTCGAAGCGGCAAAAGCCGACATTCTCGAACAGAAACGCGATGAAGCCAGAAAAGCCGGTGTAAAGCCAAAGGAGCGTGCGGAAATAACTCTCTCCGACGAGGATATCGCCTCTATACCAAAGGAGAAAGTCGGCAGCGTCATTCTCCACAAGAACGATGCCGACGAATACATTCTCTCGCCGGAGATTTACGCCGCCATTCCTGAAAAGCCTTTTATACTGTGGCTCGCGGAGAAGAAATTCGCCGCTTCTTCCTCGCTGGCGGAGGAACGCATCATCATCTCCGAAGTCGCAGACCTGCTGCGCCATGTCAAAGATGCGACCGTGGCCGACAGCTGCATCGACGCTCTCGCCGCTATCCACGGCACGGTCAAATCGTGGAAAGGAGCCGTCAGCCGTGCCAAAGGGGAAGCTCGGCAACGCGAGGCAAAGCGCGAGCCTAAGAACGACATCGAGCGCAAGAAAGAACTTCTGCGCCAATGCAATCTGAACATCATCGACAACTGCTTCTATACTTACGACGACGAGGGAGAGGCCGTAAGGCTCTCCAATTTCTATCTTGAATCCCTTTACCATATCAAGGACGAAACCAACGGCACACGCCTGTTCCGCATGGTAAACAAATTCAACGAGGCGGTCGAGATAGAGTTCAAGGAGTCCGAACTTTGCTCGCTCACCACCTTTCAGCAGCGCGTCGGCTCCGTCGGCAATTATATATGGCGAGCCAAGATTGACAAGCTCAACAACGTCAAGGAATATCTGTATCGCGGCACCCGCTCAGCCGAGCGGGTCCGCAAGATGGGCTGGGACGGCATAAACGGCTTCTTCGCTTTCGGAAACGGCGTTTTCAACGGCGACCGCTTCCTGGCCGTCGATGATCTCGGCATCGTGGAAACCGCCCCCTCCAGGTCGTTCTATATCCCGGCCACATCGAAAATGTACGAGAACAACCCCGAAATATATCAGTTCGAGCGGCTTTTCATACATGAAAACCGCAGCGGCATCAAGCTCTACGACTTCGCCGTGCAGCTCGTCAGGGTTTTCGGCGACAACGCCAAAATCGCTTTCTGCTATCTGCTCGCCACTCTATACCGCGATGTAATCTTCAACCGCACACGCCATTTCCCCATACTTAACCTTTTCGGCGAGAAAGGCACTGGCAAGACCACGCTTGCGACCTCGCTCCAGTCGTTCTTTATCCACAGCGTCGACCCTCCGAACCTCGGTGTTACCTCCGTTCCGGCCATGAACGACCGTGTCAGTCAGGCGGTCAACTCTCTTGTCGTTTTCGACGAGTATAAGAACGACCTCGATGTGCGTAAAATCGCTTATCTCAAAGGTCTGTGGGGAGGCGGCGGTCAGACCAAGAAGAACCAGAACACGGACGGCATGGCCGCGCAGACCATCATTTCAACCGGGATAGCCTTGTGCGGTCAGGACAAGCCCACACAGGACATGGCTCTCTTTACCCGTGTTCTTTTCCTCGCTTTCTCCAAGACCTCTTTCTCCAAGCCGGAGCGCGACGCTTACGAGGATCTTGTCGCCATGTGTTCGCTCGGCAACACGCATCTCACCCTCGAAGTCCTCGGCCATCGGCAGCTTTTCGAGAAGAACTTCGCCAACGCTTACTCCCTCACTAAATCGGAGCTGTCTAAGATTGTCGAGGGCGAGAAGATACACGACCGTATCTTCGGCAACTGGATTATTCCTCTTGCCGCTTTCCGCACCCTCGAATCGGTGCTGTCACTTCCGTTCAGTTACAACGACCTGCTCACGGTGGCCGTCGCCGGTATGCGGCTGCAGAACGAGACGGCACAGGAAAGCTCCGAGATGGGCGACTTCTGGGAGGCTCTGCAAGGCTTCCATACGCAGGGCCGCGCAATCGACAAGGCGCATTTCCGCATCAAGTGGCACCGCACTTTCCGCAGTACCTCCATGAAGGAGGATATGGTGTTCGCCGAGCCTACCCCAGTGCTGTATCTGAACAGCGCAGCCGTAGCCGGACTTTTCAACGGCAGGGGCGCGGCTAACGCCACAGCCAACCGAAGCAACTGGAGTACGATGCTTTCCTATCTCCGCTCGCACCCCTCGTTCCTCGGTCTGAAACAGGACCGCTTCACTATTCTTCTCGCAAACGGTACGCCGGACTATACCTTTGAGTCCGTGAACGGCTCGCAGGTGAAGAAGCTGAAAGTCAACCGCCCCAAGGCGATGTGCTTCAATTATGCGATGCTCAAAGCGGAGTTCGGGCTGAATCTCGAAACCGAGATTATCAGCGAGACGGAGGAAATCGCAGAGGATATGGAACCTGCGGCTGTCGCCTCCCCATCTCCGGCGTTTCCTCCCAAGACTTCATCTTTATTCGACCCTCCCGGCAATAAGGGAGATATGCCGTTCTGATACCCGGCATCATCATATTTCTCTCAGGTCAACACTCAGATGTTGGCCTTTTTTATTTTTCCGAACCCCGATAGCCGGAATGCAAAAGCGTATGTTCCGCGAAAGTCGGCGTTGACAATACAGCACCTATTGTATTCCAACAGGTTAAGCCATATTGCATCGGTTGACAATCGTTGACACTTGTAGCCATTTTCGGCAGACCGAATATTTTCAGAGCCAACGGTTGACACTTCCGAGCCATTACTATACTTACTTACTTTTTCTTTCAAAAGAAGATAAAGTATTGTAATAAAGCGGCTTTACGCTTCGCTGTCTGCCTGTCGCGGTCATAGTGGCTCCCGTGTCAACTCTGTCAACCCCACGCTTCGCCGCTTCCACATTCCTTTACATCGCCGCCGAACAAGTCGGGCATCGCGTGTCGGTACCGCCTTATCACTCCAAATCCCTCTTTATCACGCTTTTGTCGGTTGCCTAATACGCTGATTATCGGTAACTTTGCGTATAACTCTTATCGGTATGTATCTATATCTCGAACTTGAAGATTATCTCGCCCAGTGGTTTATCCACGACCAGGGAGGCAATAATCCCGTGCGCCTCATTCGCGGTTCTATGGAGTGGGGTCTGCTCGAACAGTTCTTGCAGACACCACCGGCGGATTATGTGCCGCAGGTCGGTGGCCCCGGCCTCGTGTGTATCGTGCTTCCGAACTTCCGCTCGAAAGATACCCGCAGCAATTTCTACCTGCCCCCGAAAGCGACCGAGGCGTTAAAGGCGTGTATCCGCAACCGCTTCGATATTGATATGTGGAACGCCCTGCATCGCTTCGCCGCTATCTTTCAGCGTCAGGATAATCTCATATACGCCTTCATGGAGAAGCACGGCATCGACATGACCGAAAAGAACTGGAACGCCATCGCCAAACGCTATCAGCGCAAGCGCGACATATACAGGCGCATCGAACGGCGCAAAAAAAGTTCACAAAAATAATCCCGACCTCAGACCCCCTAAATCGTACAAGTCCGTTTTGTCCTCCCTGCCATAACAACAATGAAAACATCGACTCAGATACTTCCCGGAATAAAGGCTATCGGCTGGATTGACTGCCGACATCTGCCGAGGCGCGTTGACCTCTCGGCAATCTGCGGAATGGCGGTGCCTATCCTTACGGATATTCACCCGATACCGTTCTTCGACGAGCCGACCTGCGAGTGCAAGACCAAGAAAGACGGTGCCGGGTACGAGGACACCGCCACCTTGAAGTTCCATACCGGCGGCAGACTTCCTTTCGGTGCCTGTCTCGGTTTTGTCGTTACCGATGTAAACGGCAATTCTTTTCTTATCGGCTCGCTCGAAGCTCCGCGCCCGACTGTCGAGTGCGAGCTGCGCACGGGAGTACCTTCGGGCGATCCTGCCGGATATGCCTACGAGATTAAACACGTCAGCATAAAGTCTATGGTGCCGTGTATCATATAAACCTTTGCATCAATCCCAATCCACGCCGCAGTGATGCGGCACGTCATACAGATTTTGAAGTTTACAATCTCATTTTGCCGCTGGCGCGTGATGCGTCGGCGGTTTTTATATAGGCAGGAGCCGCCCCGAACGGCGACCCGACGGAGGGAGCGAGGGGCAGATGCGGCGTAGAAAGTGGCCGCGCCCATCGGGTAGTCCCACAGCAACAGCACGGCTTCGTTGTAGGATTGTCGGGATTGCCCGGTCTTGGCGGTAGCCGACGATGCACCGGGAGAACGCGGGGCAGTCCGAAGTCATGCAGACCCGCTCGCCGCAGCAGCCCTTCGGGCGTGGAGTTGTCGGGAACTCTTTTTATAGCGGTAAGCGACCACCTCGCCGCACAGTCGCACTTCATTATTAAGATGGTTTCGTCGGCTTCCGGCATCAGGCCCTCGTCTGTCAGGGGTATGCGGTGTAATCCCTCGTGGTCCGAGCCTGTTTATTGTCGTGGGTCTGCCCGTCTATGTGGAACGCCTTGCTGTCTGGCGGTGTCGCCGCCGTCGGCGCAACGGCATATCCACTGCGACACACCGCCGCCGTACTTGCTCAGATTGTAAGCGCCGGCATAGATACTCGTTCGCGTTATCCGGCAGTCGCTCTTTATGCCGTTCCTTTCGGTCAGGCTCCGCTCGTTCCGCGTGTTCTTTATTTGACTCTTGCAGTCGCGCTCTCCATAATTTCCTCCCGGCATTTTCGGTACATCGTGTTCATTCAGTTTTCCTGTCGCAAAGGTAGGGCCGCCCGCACATCTGCGCCCTGTGGCTTGACCCTCCGGGATTGCAAACAACATTACATAAATCTCCACCCTACGGGTCGTATTTACCGCTCCGCTTGTAATAACGTCTGCAATTCCGCTTCCGCAGCTCTCCCAATTATTGCAACGTAAAACTTAAAAAATGAACACAATGTCAAACCCTCAAATTCCTACCGAGATGAAATTACTTTTTGGAGAACTCGACATCACACCAAGAGTCGAAGAACGACTCGAAGAACTGGGCTACACCGTAGCCGACCTTCAGGAAGCGGTCATAAATCACAAGAGCGACTGCGACGGCCAACCCTCCGTCTATGTCGGCACTTACGGCAAGTACAACGACGGCTCGCTCTGCGGTCTGTGGATTGACCTCAGCACCTTCAACGACTACGACGATTTTATCGACTTCTGCAAGGCGATCCACGCCGACGAGGAAGACCCGGAGCTGATGGCCCAGGACTTCGAGGGATTCCCCCGCCAGTGGTACGACGAGGGCTTCATGTCGGAGGACGACTTCGACAATATCATCGAATATTCGGAGTTGTGCGACAAGTACAGTCAGGAGGCCGTCGATGATTATATGGAGTTCCACGACGAACTCGACGACTTCGAGGAAGCCTTCTGCGGCGAGTGGGACAGCGAGGAAGACTTCGCCCGGCACATCGTCTCGGAGTGCTACGACCTCGAAAGGTCGATGGGCGAACTCGCCAATTACTTCGACTACGAAGCCTTCGGACGCGAGCTGTTCATGTGGGACTACTCGATGGGCGCAAACGGTAACGTGTTCCGCCGTGTCTGACCTCTTTTCTCCCTCCTTTGAGTCGCCCTTCGGGGCGGCTCTTTACTGTGTTCCAGTCGGTTTTCCTGTTCGGGCTGATATTTGTGCTGCTCTTGGTGTTCTTGCAAGTGCTTGTGATGAACTTAAACACACTTTTTTTCGTTATCATTTTGTAGATAGCGAAATTATTCCTAACTTTGCACTACAAACAAGGGGTCTGAGTTTCCCCCTTATCAAAGAAATACTTCGGAGACGAAAGTCACGATTTTAGGGGCTGGCGTTAGCCGGTCGGAAAGAGCCTTCTTGCGGAGGCTCTTTTTTCTTTTTAGTCCGGAAATATCTTTAATCCCAATCTTCTTCCTTCACTTACATAAATATTCGGCTCCACTATGTCGAAAGCCGGATTTTCTTTATCGGGGTATAAGACATATCGGGAAATGGGATATGCAATAAGGTCTGCAATCTGTAACCCGTTAATATTTTCTGATTTAGCAGCAAAGTTAAAGTCGTGTATGTGCCCTTTCAATCGTTCTTCAGGGCAATACTTGACCCCTCTCTCCAACATACGGTTATAATAATCACGTAAATTCCTATCTTCTCGTTTACCTCTCTTTTCCACTACAATACGAAGTTTGCCGGTAGGCTCGACTTCATCAAGATAGAATATACTTCGTTGAAGTACATAAGATAAAGCTATTCCGTATATGTCAATATCTTTGCCGTGCATCTCAATACAGGGATATTTCGGCACGGCACAACACACCACAACATAAATACCCTCCTGAGACAGCAGGGTATTTATGCGGTTGTAAAATCTTTCTTTTACTGAGCTGTCGTTGAGATTGATAAATCGTTTTTGATGCTTGCGGATTTCTCTGGAATGAAAAATTACATTCTCATCATTCCAAAACTCTCGTTTTATTGAGTTGATTTCTTCCTCAAATTGCGGCAACTTATTCTCTGATACAAGTATTCCGCAAAGTGTGAAGATAGGGAAACTGCTATCGAACGAGACGAGGTTTTGGTCGCCACATTCATCTAAATATAGGTAATATGTCTTAATATCGCTTTGGCTCATATTCAAATCAGAATACAAAGTTACGAAAATTCTCCGACTTTTCGTGTCTTTTACCCTCCTTTTATACAGCGGTAATTTCGTGGCAAACTTAGTTTTGCCATGTCGAAAACCACTTACAACATATCCCTGAAAGGCTACGTCGGAGGCTGCGACTTCGACCGCTCCACTGTCGACCGTGAACTCGCCAAGAACGAGGGCAAGCAGGTAAATGTGCTTATCGACAGCCTCGGCGGCTCACTCGCCACCGGCCTGTCTATCTCCGCAGCTTTCAGAAACCACGGCAATGTCAATGTGCATTTCGTGGGACTCAATGCTTCGGCCGCAACCATCGCTTCGCTCGGCGCAGCCCACATCTCCATAGATGCCGGGGCTATGTATCTCGTTCACAAGTGTTCCATGTCATTTTTCGAGTGGGGCAGCCTCAACAGCGACCAGTTCGCCACGCTCATAGCCGACTGTGAGAAGATTAAAGCCGACCTTGACAAGCTCGACCTTAACTGCGCCCAACTCTATGCCGCCCGGTGCAAGCGCAAAACCGAAGACTTGCTCGATCTTATGAAAGTCGGCGGCTGGCTTACGGCTAAGGAAGCTCTCGACTGGGGCTTCGTCGACGAAATAACAGACCTTGCCGATGAACCGGCTCCGAAGCTCACCGACGCACTCGCCTCGGCTATGGCAAATGCCGGAATACCTATCCCGAATATTCCTGTCGCGGAGACAGAAAAGGAGGGCGCATTTGCCAGGTTCATCGCCGCGCTTACCGCCTTGTTCTCTGCCAAAGCAGAGCGGCAGCCCGATTTCAACGCGCACACCAATCCCATCACAACAGCAATGATAAAGACTTACACGTTTTTGTCGGCTATCCTCGCCGACAAACCGCTGGCCGTGAAAGACGGTACAGCCTCGGTTACCGTGGCGCAGCTCGACGCGATCGAAGACGCGCTCGCAGAGAAAGACCGCCTGTGCAGCGAGCAGAAACAGACCATCGCAGACCTTCAGGCCAAACTCGCCAAGACTCCGGCGGAGCCGTCGAAGCAGGTTGTCGAGGACAGCAAGCCCGGCGGCGACCACACCCCCAAGAATGATGTCGAGCAGTTTGTCGATACCTACAACTCGGCCCGCGCCCTCTACAACGAAGTATAACCTTAAATCTCCATAACACAATGGCAGGTAAACTCACTTTCTCACTCAAGGAGTATCAGGAAGCCGCCGTGAAGTATCGCGCCGACCTCCTTATGCTTCCCATTATCGGTATCGGCGATACGCTCCAGTATATGACTGGTCGCCCCGGTATCCGATACAAGGAGCGCGTCGGCAACCTTACGGGCGACGCGCAGTTCGCGCCCTATAACCCCCGCCGTGCCGTGGACTACAACCTCGGCATCGAGTTCCGCGACCTCGAAACTTTCTTTGGCTCCGTCGTAGCCAACTTCGAGCCTAACTCGGCTATCTCAACGCTTCTCGGAACGGGAGCTACCAAAGGCGACGGTCAGATGACTACGCCGACCGCGCGCCACGTTCTCGCCAAGATAGCCAAGAACCTCTCAGAGCATCTTAACGATGCTGTATGGAACGGCAGACGAAACGCCGCCGGAGATACCACCGCTGACCTTTTCGACGGCTTCGACACGATTACCGAAAAGGAAATCGCCGCAGGTGCTATCGCAGCCGAGGAAGGCAACTACATGAAGTTCGACGATGCCATCACTGCGGCCAACGCCGTAGACATCGCCAAAGAAATCCTCTTTTCGCTCGACCCGCGCCTCCGCGCCCAGGACCTCTATCTCTATTGCTCGCAGGACTTCGTCGACAAGTACAACGAAGGCTACCTGCTTACCCACGGCGGCATACCTTACAACACCCAGTACGGACAGGGTGCCGTGGAGGGTTCCAACGGCAAGTTGAAGTTCTGCCCCCTCTACAACAAGGCCGGGTCGAAGTTCATGCACGTATCCACCAAGAGCAATATGCTCGTGGGCTACGACCAGATGGGCGATGTCGAAAACGTGATGATCAAGGAGTTCGCACCCTTTATCCTTTCATACATTGCCACTATGTTCTTCGGCGTTCAGTTCGAGACCATCGACAAGCGCCGCTTCAAGACTATCGAAATAACTGTCTAATCCCGCTTCACTATGGCTGTCAAATGTAACTCTATTCAGAAATCCCTCGGCTGGTGTCAGGGTACCCCGGAGCTTCCCGGCGTGAAGCGTCGCATTTACTTCCTCGCCAAGTCGTTCATTCTCGGCTATCCGCAACTGCCGCGCGATGAACTGGGGCGCCCCACTTCCGCAATCCTTGACGGCGAATATACTCTCGCCGCCGATGCGAAGTGGAAGTATATCGACATTCTGCCCGACAAGTCGCAGTTGACCTCCGAGGCTCAGGGCGAGCTGCCCTCGCAGACGCAGCTCAACAAACTTGTCGCCGTCCACCCCGGCGTAGGCTCCGAGGCTTCCGCCGCCGCTGCCTACATCAACAACACCGACAATGTGTTTATCGTCGAGGACATGAAAGGCAACTTCCGCGTTCTCGGCAACGACAAGTGGCTCACTAAGGCGACTGTCGCCCAGGATCTCGGTCAGGGTGCCACCGGCACGACCTCGACCACTATCAACGTCGAGGCTACCGACGAAGTGCCTGCGCCCTTCTTTGTCGGTACGCTCGAAACCGAGGACGGCGACATCGACTGCTCCCGTAAGGCCGCGTGAGCATGGAACCGAACAGAAGCGTCAGGAAAGGGGCGATTGCGTTGGACGAGATGTTGAACGACATCGAAGTGCCTTCGTTGGAAGCCCCCGACCTCGACGCTTCTTTTACACCCTCGGCTCAAGCCAAAGACCTTTTCGCCGAGAAAAAACGTGCGGCATGGAAAGAGGCTCAGCAGGTGGAGGCCCGTTGCGACTTCGCGCCTAACAAGGTACGGATTTCTTACCGCAATCCGCAGTTCGGCATCATATCGCTCTGGAAGAAGTCGCTCTATGGCCGGACGCTTACCGACATAAAGAGCGACCCCGATATGGTCGAGAAGTTTGCCGAGGGCATGAATACCCTTATCCGGCAAATTCTCGGTCATTCGCTCGCCACCGGCGACTGGGCCATCGTTACCTCGCCCAAGCGTCGCCACAAGGTCAGAAATTTTGCATCTCAAATTTCTGCTCGGCTCGCCGAACTTCTCGGCATACCCTTCTACGAAGATGTCGCCGAGTGCCACTCGAAGCATCGTGTCGGGGCTGTCTTTACCTTCGGCAAAGAACCGCCCAAAGAGCGAAACATCATCGTCTTTGACGATTTTGTTACCTCTGGCGCCACGATGAACTCGATGCGCGAGCTGCTTCTTCCACTCGGTTACAACCTCGTGTTCTTCACAGGCATCAACAATAAACTTTAATCGGCAGGTTCAATATTAAAAATGCTCGTAATTTTTCCGGTTTCGTTTTCCGACTTTACACTTAAAAGTCCATGTGCCAATATGCCGCCGGCAAATAAGAAACTTCCTTCTACTTCTGAGTTTCCTTTCTTACCCTTAATACTTATTGAATAGAAACCGTCTGTTTCATTTATGCTGCACTCCATATCGCCGCCACCTTCTGCAACATCCATCTTCAAATCATTAAGCCCATGGCACGTTGCTTGAAGTTTGTCTGTCAGAGCCATTGATGTAGGTATTTTGCCGGATTTCAGTGGTATGCCAATAAAATTAAAATAGGGAATATTACCAAATTGCTCCTCTATAAGATGCTTTTGATTGCAGATGTCACTGACTGCGCCAATGACAAAAGGAGCTTCGTTAACATCTATTTCCGTTCCTAATTCTCGCTCAAGCATCTTTACGTAAGCGTTAAGAACAGACTCTTTCACTTCTTCCATATTCAGAATTGTGTCAGGTCGGCAATCTGCATTCAACTGAATTTGCAATATGCGCGATGCTACGAAATCGTTTAATTCTTCTGTCCTATCGGGAAGCTGACCATTTGATTTGGGGTCAGTACATTCAATTTCAAATGCTTCTAACTTGTTGGTTGTACGCAACACGAAGCCTTTGTTATTTTTAGCTTCTACAAATATTGTAGGTAGTAGTTTTGTCACAGAAACCAATGAATCACTTCCGTGATACATTATTACTTTTGCCGTAGTTCGGTATTTCAAGGTATCTCCAACGGCAAACTGTGGGCGTATTGTTATTTCTTTTGCGCCACAAACTAAACAAGCCATAAGCACGCAAATATATGTTATAAATCTTTTCATAGATTTTGAAGATTGATTTACGACTCCAAAGTTACACATTTTCCGTCTTTTATCGGCTATGATTGGGTAAGTAATTTTGTGGAAACCAAACAGCTTACGCTCTTATGGACCACAAATTCACTGAAAAGATAAAGCAATGGCTTGAAAAGTCGGAAGACGAGCGCGACTACTCCGTTGGCGCTCTTTACCTTTTGAAGCTGTCCGGCAATCAGATTATGTATAAGAACATAATCGCGCAGATTGACCGCCGCCACGATGTCGTGGACTATCAGCTTCAGAAGTATTACAACTTCCGCGTTCAGGCTCTCACTCACGCGCAGGTCGAGGAAATGGCCGCGCAGGTGGAAACCATCGTGGCCGAACATATTCCGCTGGCGGCTAACGCCGACCAAAATCCGGCAAAGGGCCGACGTGTCGACCACGATTCACTCCCCGACGAAATCAAGGCGAAGTACGTTGAAAATCTTTCGCTTCTCCAACGTATGCGCGAACTGCATCTGCGCCTTCGCTCGCTCTCCCTTGACAACTCGCCCTGCCCGGACTCCGAGCGTTATCCGTTCCTCAAAGAACTTATATCGCTCGACAAGAAGCTACACGCCAACTGGGAGGAATACGACCACTACGTTGCACCAGGCCCCGATGCCGTTCCCTCGCGATCGGCAAAAGCCAAACGCTCCGCCGCAGGTGCAAATAAGAAATCCACCAATAAGTCTGCAAAATGAAAAGAACCGCCAACATCGACCAAATCCTTCGACCGTTGAAAGAGACGCCGTTTCAGGCTTACCTTTCAAATGCCGTCCAAGTGGCCG